>ERZ1023886.15-NODE-15-length-80622-cov-32.182953_pt1 | contig 80622 bp, 66 predicted proteins | sample MGYA00380395_ERZ1023886 | MGnify/ENA primary metagenome ERZ1023886 (study PRJEB33179, sample SAMN07449002) | human gut metagenome | biome: Human-gut; feature: Human associated habitat; material: Faeces | host: Homo sapiens | place: India: Bhopal | collected... | reverse complement strand
GGTATAATTTATAATATCATTTAACAAATTATACCTTTTCGGGGGTAATGTTATGTGCCAATTAATACTGACTGAGTAAATCTTCGATGATATTTTTCAATTCTGGCAATTGTCTAGTAAACTATCAAAAAAAAGCGTAACGAACACCTTTTCCAGATAATCCATTACGCTTTAATTATTATCTATAAAACTTTATTTTCCGAGATTATTCTTTTTCTCGTTCAGTTCAGCCTTCTTTCTCATCATCTCTTCCTGCTGCTGGCGCTGCAACTCCTGGAGAGCCTGCATTCTTGCCATGAGGCCATTAGCCTTCTTTGGATTACTCTTGTTCTCCTGATAGCGCTTTTCCAAGATGGCGAGAAGCTTCTCGTCGTTGGTGGTCTTACGCAGAGTCCACATGATGGCAGCACTGAAGAACAGTGAGATAAAGTAGTAGAAGTTCAAACCTGATGAATAATCATTGAACATGAAGAAGAACATCAATGGCATGAGATACATCATCCACTGCATCATCTTCATCTGCTCTGCCTGCTGACCTACCATCTGGTCACGCTGCTGGCGCATCGTCATCCATGAGTACAACAGGTTGGCTACGCAGAAGAGAATACAGGTCAAACTCAAGTGGTCGCCAATCAACCAGATGTTGGTGTGCCACTCGAAGATTGGGTCGAAGGTGCTCAAGTCGTTCATCCACAAGAACTTCTCACCACGAAGCTGGATGGCGTTAGGAACGAAGTTGAACATCGCAACCCAAACCGGCATCTGAATCAGCATTGGCAAACAGCCTGACAGTGGGCTTACACCATACTTAGCATACTCTGCCATCATCGCCTGCTGCTTCTGCATCTGATCCTCTGGCTTGTTGAACTGAGCGGTAGCTGCCTCGAGCTTTGGCTTCAACACACGCATCTTGGCAGAACTCATGTAGCTCTTTTTCACCATAGGGTAGGTGATGAGCTTCAGGAGCAAAGTGATGAGAATCAATACGATACCCATTGGGAATACTTTGCTCAACCAGTCGAACACGTAGAGTGTGAAGAAACGGTTGATCCAGCGGATGATAGGCCATCCCAGATAAACGAGTCTCTGGAACTCCAGGTCTTTGCCGAAGGTGCTTTCCTTCTCGGTATTTTTGAGAATCTGGAAATCGTTAGGGCCAAAGTAGAACTCAAACTCAGAGGCTTTCTTGCCGGTTGGGTCAAAAGCAGTTTTCATCTTAGCTTGGAACTGCTTCAGATAGCCAGAACCCTTCTCCTGTGGGATAGAGGTCATGAAGGCATCCTTATCGAAGTTGTCTTTAGCTACGATGATGGCAGAGAAGAACTGGTTCTTGAAAGATACCCAGTCGGTGGTCTCTTCGATTTTCTCATCGATCTTCTCGCTTCCCTCATTGAGATAGTCTGTGCCACCCTCTGCATTGTGATAGGTGAGTGTGGTGTAGCGGTTCTCGAACATGAAACCACGTTCCTGCTGGCGTGCCTTATCACTCCAGTCGATGTCCATCTTATTATAATTAGGTGAGAACAGACCTTCCATACCCTGAGCAGAGAAGCTCATGTGGAGCATGTAGTCCTTACCTAATTTATAAGTCATGGAGAGCGTCTTTCCTTCTCCAGCCATAGCCGTCATGGTAACCGTAGAATCCGTAACGTTTGATGGAGTGAAGTAGAGGTCGCTGGTGATGATGTTAGCTTCCTTTGCCTCAAGCATAAACTTAAGACTCTGGTCTTTGCCATCGAAGAGCGTAACATCCTTCTGGTCGGCAGAACCGTCCTTTACCTGGATGTTGTGACCTACATAACCCTTGATTACTGCCTTCTCGACAGTACCACCCTTGGTGTTGAGGGTTAATTCAACTTTCTCATTTTTCAAAACGATCTTCTTCTCCTGACCCTTCAAAGCAGAATAGAAGAGGGCTGTAGAGTCTGCCTCAATCTTAGCCTTGGCATTTGCCTGGCGCTTGGCTGCGGCAGCCTTGCTGGCCTTTTCTATCTCAGCATGCTTAGCCTTGGCAATGGAATCCTGTACGAAAGCCGCTCTCTGCTCTTCTGCAGAAGGCTGTGTGTACCAACTGAATCCGATAAGTACTAAGGCAATGAGAAGAAAGCCAATAATGTTGTTCTTGTTCATTGTTATTTTAGAAATTTATATTATTTCTTGTTTGAGATAGCCGTCTTGACGAAATCCATGAACAGAGGATGTGGTTTTAATACGGTACTTTGGTATTCTGGATGATACTGTGTACCGATATACCATTTCAATCCTGGTATTTCAACGATTTCTACCAAGTCGCTCTCTGGGTTGCGTCCCACGCACATCATGCCGTTCTTCTCGTATTCCTTCTGGAACTCATTGTTGAATTCATAGCGATGGCGATGACGCTCCTGAATGTGCTCCTTCTTATATATAGAGAAGACGCGAGAACCTTGTTTCAGTACACATTCGTATGCACCGAGGCGCATGGTTCCACCCATGTTGGAGATGTTTTTCTGTTCCTCCATGATGTCGATGACATTGTGTGGAGTCTTTTCATCCATCTCTCTTGAATTGGCATCTTTGTAGCCCAATACGTTACGGGCAAACTCGATGACCATCATCTGCATACCCAGGCAGATACCGAAGGTAGGAATGTCGTGGGTGCGGGTATAATGGGCTGCTATGATCTTGCCCTCAATGCCGCGCTGGCCGAATCCCGGACAGATGACGATGCCATCCTGACCCTTCAACTGCTCTGCCACATTATCTTCTGTGAGATATTCAGAATTGATGAATGTAATCTTCACCTTGTGGTCGTTGTAGGTGCCGGCATGTGAAAGACTTTCGCGGATACTCTTGTAGGCATCCTGCAGATCGTACTTTCCTACCAGTCCGATGTTTACCACTTCTGTAGCCTTGCTTCTGCGGTCGAGGAATGTTCTCCAAGGACCCAGTGCAGGCTTTTCACCGATAGGTTCTCCCATCTTTCGGAGAATGGCGGTGTCGAGACCCTGGTTCTGCATGTTTACAGGCACTTCGTAGATACTGGCGAGGTCTTCGCTTTGTATCACGCAGTCCAGATCCACATTACAGAAGCTGGCTACCTTTTTCATGATTCCCTCTTCGAGATGTTTCTCTGTGCGGAGGATCAGAATATCTGGCTGAATACCTACACTTTGCAATTCCTTCACGGAGTGCTGGGTCGGTTTGGTTTTCAACTCCCCTGCAGCCTTCAGGTAAGGCACATAGGTGAGGTGCACATTGACAGCGTTCTTGCCTAATTCCCATTTCAGCTGTCTGATAGCTTCCATGTAAGGAGCACTTTCGATGTCGCCGATGGTTCCGCCTATCTCGGTGATCACGAAGTCATAGTGATACTTCTTGCCGAGCAGCTTCACATTGCGCTTGATCTCGTCGGTGATGTGAGGCACCACCTGGATGGTTTTTCCGAGATAATCGCCACGACGTTCCTTGTCAATGACTGCCTTGTAGATACGACCAGTGGTGAGAGAATTTGCTTTCGTAGTTTGAATACCGGTGAATCGCTCGTAGTGTCCGAGGTCCAGGTCGGTTTCCATACCATCTACTGTTACGTAGCACTCACCATGCTCGTACGGGTTCAGTGTACCCGGGTCGATGTTGATGTATGGGTCAAACTTTTGGATAGTAATGTTGTAGCCTCTTGCTTGAAGAAGTTTACCGATGGATGAAGATATGATTCCTTTACCCAAAGAAGAAACCACACCACCAGTAACGAAGATGTACTTAGTTTCAGCCACGATATATATATTTTAAATTAGAATAATCGCGTGCAAAGTTACTATAAATTTATGAAATAGCCAAAATTATTGCAAATAATGCCGTTGTTTTATGAATTATTTATTACCTTTGCGCCTAAATTATATCATTGTGTAGTTTTTAATGATTATGAAATTGAGATTTAATATATTGATGGCTGCTCTTTTGGTTTGTTTTTCTTCATGGGCACAACCAAAGAGTCATAAGCACACCAAGGGGGTGTTGGAACCTGAAACGGCTGAATGGGTGAAGAATTATGTGGATTCTTTATCCGCAGCTCGTGCTCATATCGATTCCAGCTATTATGCTGCGAAAGATATCCGCTATTCCCGACTTTTCACCCCGCTTACTTTTTATCATTCTCCTGCTAATCATTTTCTCAGATTGAATCCTGCTGGCTATTCTGATTCTCTTGAATGTATGCTGGATAAGTCTTTGATGTTCATTTACTTAAACCGTCCTGATCTTGTGAGAAGTAATGAGTCCAGACTGGATGTGGTTGGTGCTCCTATTCCTGAAGGCGCTCCGAGAAAGACGAAGGTGGATATCGTGGAGGAGGTGGCTCCCAAGGCTATTGAATTAGAGGCTTCGCCGATGAAAATCTATGTGGCGAAACCTAATTTCTGGACGATCAAGGGGGATTATTACTTGCAGTTCCTTCAGAATTATGTGAGTGATAACTGGTATAAAGGTGGCGAGAGCAACTACTCGATGTTGGGTAGTGTCACGATGCAGGCTAATTATAACAATAAGCAGAAGGTGAAGTGGGAAAACAAGTTGGAAATGCGCTTGGGTTACCAGACTTCCAAGGGGGATACCTTGCATAAATATAAGACCTCTGAGGATTTGCTGCGTTATACCGGAAAGTTTGGTTTGCAAGCTACCAAGAGATGGTATTATACCTTGCAGCTGATCGGGCAGACTCAGTTTACGAAAGGTCTTCGTAGCAATGATAAGTTTGTTTACTCAGACTTCATGTCACCTTTCAAGTTGAATCTTTCTGTCGGTATGGATTATTCCATCGACTGGTGCAATCATCGCCTGAAGGGTAGCACGCATATCGCTCCTTTGGCTCTTAACTGGAAATATGTGGGCCGCAGTTCGCTTGCCACCCGATATGGTTTGGAAGAAGGACAGCATGGGCTTGTTGATTATGGTTCTGAATTTACGGTTGACTTTACGTGGCTGATGGCGGAAAACCTGAGATGGAAGACCCGCCTCTATGGATATACTACTTATGAGCGTGCTGAGTTGGAGTGGGAGAATACTTTCTCTTTCCAGTTTAATAAGTATATTTCTACGAATATATTCCTTTACCCTCGTTTTGATGATGGCACCAAGCGCAAGGAGGGTGAGAGCTATTGGCAGTTTAAGGAATATGCATCCGTAGGTTTCTCCTATTCTTTTTAATGTAAATAGCCAAGTTGATGTAAAAAAGCCAAGTCAGTATTCTTGTTGTGAACTGCTGACTTGGCTTTTTTTATGAATAGCTTTTTATCTCATGAAATGCCTTAAAATGCCCCGAAATAATGGTCATAAATGATGAAAAGAATGATGGCAAGAGCTATCAGACAAAGAAAAGTGAATAGGAGTCTTCCTATGATTCTTCTCCTAATCTGTGATCTCGTATGACGATTGTGTCCTGCTCTGCGACTGTAATGTTCCTTGTGTCCACTACTTCTTTGTTCACTTCCATCTCTGTGATGGTGGTGATGATGTCTTTCCTCTGTTTCCATGAGTATCTCTCCTTATGCTTAGTATATATTAGAATCTGAAACAAACTTCCACGTCTGCCATAGAATAATTGTGGTCTGCGCTTGCGCGGTCGTTGACAAACGCATATTCTGACAGAATGGTGAAGTTCTTGTTGATATGATAGTTCAGACCGACTTCGTATTGGGTTCTCATCATGTCAGTCTTGCCGTTAGCCTCGTACATATCGTAGCGAGCCTTTGCATAGAGTTTCTTGCTCACGATAGGGGCGATGACAAGACCATATACACCCTGTGCCTTATTGCCAATTTTTTTGTTAAGATTGCAATCTTTAGAGGCTGCATCCCCATGATTGGTTATGCTTTTAGCAAACGCCATACCTGTAGAATGAATATATTCAGAACGGACGGTCCAGTCGTTGGTCTTGTATTCGAATGAGAAAGCATAACGGTTCTGGCTGAGTTTGCGGGTACCGCTGAATGTCTCCTTTTTGGGGTTTCCTTCATCGTCAAGAACAGGATTTCCAGCAGCATCCTTCTTATAAATGATATTTCCCTGTTCATCATCATTCCAGTTTCCCTTTCTTGCATAAGACCCCGTCCAGCCGAAAGCTCCGATGCGCATTCCTGCCACAGGCATTACCCATACGCCGCCGATCACGTTCTTCTGGTTATCTACGTCCTTGGCATTGATGCCTTGTCCGTTGAACACACCTATTTGATAGTGCAGCAGGTTGCGACCATTAGCGTTTTTGAGGAAATCGCCTTGCAGCTGCAGACCGATATCACGGCCGTTGGATGTATGCTTGCCAGAGCGGTCGCTAAAGCCAGCCAACTTGCTTACGTTCTGAGAATATCCCATGAATCCCTGATCGATAGGGTGCATCGGATTTTCAAAGGTAAACGGATTCTTGAACTGACCAATTTTTACCTTGAAATAACTGTATTTCTGCCATTCGGCAAACAAATCTACCATTCTTGGACTGCTGCCCAGGTCGGAAGTGTTGCCATTAAACTGGATTTGCGTTTTCCAGTAGAAATCGTTGGCGATACGTCCTTCAAGGGCGATACGTCCCATGCGGATGTTGAAGGAATTGGATTTCTTTCCCTTCTGTCCGCTATACTGATATTGAGTCATACCATAGCCCGACAACTTGACGTTGTTGAGCCATGCTGGCAACTCGATGGTTTTCTTCTCTTGCGCGCCCGCTGTGGTTACCGCCATAGTCATCAGCGCCATGATGATACTATTCTTCATCTTCATTTTCTATTATGTTTTAAGGTTTATTTCTTAGCTGCGAGTTCCTCTGCAGTCAGGTCCTCTGCTTGAGCTGCCTGGAGGGCGAGCTTCTCAGCTTCCTTGGCAGCTTTGGCTTCAGCAGCAGCCTTCTCGCGTTCTTTGCGTTCCTTCAATTTCTGCTTGATCTCCGTTTCGCTGCGCTTTTCGAGAAGCACTACGTTTTCTACGTGAGGAGTGTGAGGGAACATATCCACAGGCTGAACCGCTGCCACTTTGTAGTAATCGTCCATCAACTGGAGGTCGCGTGCCTGTGTGGCAGGATTGCAACTTACATATACGATGCGACCTGGTGCTGCATTCAGAATCACGTTGATGACATCTGGATGCATACCGGCACGTGGAGGGTCGGTGATGATGACATCAGGACGGCCATGCTGTCTGATGAAATCATTGGTCAGGATATCCTTCATGTCTCCAGCATAGAATAATGTGTTTTCTATCTGGTTTACCTGAGAGTTCACCTTTGCATCCTCGATAGCTTCTGGCACGTATTCGATACCGATTACTTTTTTAGCCTTGTGTGCCACGAAATTGGCAATGGTTCCAGTACCGGTATAGAGGTCGTAAACCAGCTCGTTGCCTGTGAGATTGGCAAATTCACGCACTACACAGTAGAGGTGGTAAGCCTGCTCGGTATTGGTCTGATAGAAACTCTTAGGACCTACCTTGAACTTCAGGTCTTCCATCAATTCAAAGATATGGTCGTTGCCCTTGAAAAGACTCAGTTCCAAATCATTGAAGGTATCGTTGCCCTTCTGGTTATTTACATACATGAGCGATGTAATTTGCGGGAATCTGTCAGCCACTTGCTGCATCAATTCCTGCGCTCTCTGCTCGTCACCTTCTTCATCGTAATGGAATTGGAATACAAGCATCCATTCACCTGTGTTGGAGTTACGTATCATCATGTCTCTCAACAATCCATGTTGCTCACGCAGATCGTAGAAAGTATAGTCGTGAGAATCTGCATACTCGAATACGAAGTTGCGAATCTCATTGCAGAGGTCGTCCATCAGCCAGCATTTCTTGATAGGATATATCTTGTCGAAGGCCCCGGTGATATGAAAGCCGATGGCATTCTGTGCGTGGCGTTCCTTTAATGAAGATACCGTATCATCTTCTTTCTGAGGAAGTTGTGCGAGTTCTTCTGCAGTAAACCATCGCTTGTTGCTGCATCCGAATTCTATCTTGTTACGATACTCCTGTGTCTTCACGCTGCCCATGATAGGACGGAACTCAGGAAGCTCAATCTTGCCGATGCGGGTGAGCTGGTCTTCCACCTGTTTCTGCTTTGCCTTGATTTGCTCTTCGTATGGCAGGTTCTGCCATTTGCAACCGCCGCAGATACCGAAATGCTCGCACATCGGTTCCTGGCGAACGTCGCTCTTCTTGATGAATCTGACAACTTTCGCCTCGCAGTATTTATGCTTCTTCTTAACTACTTGTAAATCTACCACATCTCCAGGTACACAGAAAGGTACGAAGATGACTTGATCATCGACGCGTGTGATGCATTTTCCTTCAGCAGCCACAGCTTCGATGGTAACATTTTCTATGAATGGTAACGGTTTACGTTTTCTTCCCATGATTGATATTTAAATTTTTGAGTGCAAAGATACTACTTTTTTGTAAAAAATGAAAATTTTTCCAAAGTAATTTGTAAGATGTATGAAAACTGGAATGAAAAAGAATCATCTGTGGTAGCGATTCTCTGTTTTTTTTGATAAAGAAGTGCTTCTTTTCTATATATCATCAAGTTTCTCCTTTATATATAATAAGGTATATGTTGATTTGTAAAAATAATAGCAAATTTGCTTATAAATTATTATCGGCAGATGGTGTGTACGTAAACAATTAAAAATGTAATGTCGAGATTGCAAAAAGATGGTAAAAAGTTTGGTGGAACCGATTTTTAATCGTATTTTTGCATCACAAAATTTAATAACAATAACTGATAAATTAGAACCTATTCGATTATGGACGAAAAAAGAGTTTATACTTTCGGTAATGGTAAGGCTGAGGGCAAGGCCGACATGAGAAACTTGCTCGGTGGTAAGGGTGCCAACTTGGCGGAAATGAATCTTATTGGTGTACCTGTACCTCCAGGATTTACAATTACCACAGATGTGTGCAACGAATACTTTGAAAAAGGCAAGGAAGATGTAGTAGCGCTTCTCAAAGATGAAGTTGAGAAAGCTGTTCAGCATATTGAGGCTTTGATGAACTCAAAGTTTGGAGATGTGGAAAATCCTCTTTTAGTTAGTGTACGTTCCGGTGCTCGTGCTTCTATGCCAGGTATGATGGATACCATCCTCAACCTCGGTTTGAATGATGAGGTAGTAGAGGGCTTGGCTCGTAAAACGGGTAATGAGCGCTTTGCTTATGACAGCTATCGTCGTTTTGTACAGATGTATGGCGACGTGGTGCTCGGCATGAAGCCTGTCAACAAGGAAGATATCGACCCATTCGAGGCTATCATCATGGAGGTGAAGAAGCAGCGCGGTATCACACTGGACAATGAAATGTCTGTAGATGAATTGAAGCAACTTGTCAAGGCATTCAAGTCGGCTATCAAGCAGCAGACTGGCAAGGATTTCCCTGACAATCCTATGGATCAGCTTTGGGGTGCCATCTGCGCAGTATTCGATAGCTGGATGAATGAGCGTGCTATTCTCTATCGCAAGATGGAAGGCATTCCTGCAGAGTGGGGTACAGCCGTGTCTGTGATGGCGATGGTATTCGGTAATATGGGTGATACTTCTGCTACTGGTGTTTGCTTCTCTCGCGATGCTGGTAATGGCGAGAATCTCTTCAATGGTGAGTATCTCATCAATGCACAGGGTGAGGACGTGGTAGCCGGTATCCGTACTCCACAGCAGATTACAAAGATTGGTTCTCAGCGCTGGGCTGAGCGTGCAGGTATCTCTGAAGAGGAGCGTGCTGCCAAGTATCCTTCTATGGAAGAGGCTATGCCTGAACTTTACAAGGAGCTTGATGCTCTCCAGGATAAGCTGGAGCACCACTATCACGATATGCAGGATATGGAGTTCACCGTACAGGAAGGCAAACTCTGGTTCCTCCAGACACGTAACGGTAAGCGTACAGGTACCGCTATGGTGAAGATTGCTATGGACCTCCTCCACGAGGGTATGATCGACGAGAAGACTGCTATCCTCCGCTGTGAGCCACAGAAGCTCGATGAGCTTTTGCACCCGGTATTCGATAAGCTGGCTCTCTCTAAGGCTAAGGTCATCACACAGGGTCTCCCTGCATCTCCAGGTGCTGCCTGCGGTCAGATTGTATTCCACGCTGACGATGCTCAGGAGTGGTATGAGGACGGCAAGAAGGTCATCATGGTTCGTATCGAAACATCTCCAGAAGACCTCGCAGGTATGTCAGCTGCTGAGGGTATCCTTACCGCTCGTGGTGGTATGACTTCTCACGCTGCCGTTGTAGCCCGTGGTATGGGTAAGTGCTGTGTATCAGGCGCCGGCTCTATCAACGTTGACTACAAGACTAAGACTGTAGAGATTGAAGGCGTTGTGTACAAGGAGGGTGATTACATCTCTCTGAACGGTACTACAGGTCAGGTTTACGCAGGACAGATTGAGACAAAGGCTGCAGAGCTTTCAGGCGACTTCAAGGAGCTGATGGATCTCTGCGACAAGTATACAAAGATGGAGATCCGTACCAATGCAGATACTCCACACGATGCTGAGGTAGCTCGTGCATTCGGTGCCAAGGGTATCGGTTTGACACGTACAGAGCACATGTTCTTCGATGATCAGAAGATTGTAGCTATGCGTGAGATGATTCTGGCAGACTCTGTTGAGGGTCGTGAGAAGGCACTTGCTAAGCTCCTCCCATATCAGAAGGCTGACTTCTACGGCATTCTCAAGGCAATGGATGGCTGCCACGTGAACATCCGCTTGCTCGACCCACCTCTCCACGAGTTCGTACCTCACGATTTGGCTGGTCAGGAGACCATGGCTAAGGAAATGGGCGTAAGCGTAGAGGAAATCAAGAAGCGTGTGAATTCTTTGGCAGAGAACAACCCAATGCTCGGTCATCGTGGTTGCCGTCTCGGTATCACATTCCCTGAGATCACAGCCATGCAGACTCGCGCCATCCTTGGTGCAGCTTGCGAGTTGAAGAAGGAAGGATTCCATCCATGCCCAGAAATCATGGTTCCTCTCATCGGTACAGTTCAGGAGCTCAAGCAGCAGAAGGCCATCATCCTCGCAACTTCTAAGGAGGTATTTGTTGAATACGGCGTAGAGGTTGATTTTGAGATTGGTACCATGATTGAGATTCCTCGTGCTGCCCTTACTGCAGGTCAGATTGCAGAGGAGGCTCAGTACTTCTCATTCGGTACTAACGACTTGACACAGATGACCTTCGGTTATTCTCGTGATGACATCGCTTCCTTCCTCCCTGCCTATATGGAGAAGAAGATCTTGAAGGTGGATCCATTCCAGGTTCTCGACCAGGAGGGTGTTGGTCAGCTCATCAAGATGGCTGTTGAGAATGGTCGTGCTACCCGTCCTAACCTCCGTACTGGTATCTGCGGTGAGCATGGTGGTGAGCCTTCATCAGTTAAGTTCTGTGCCAAGGTTGGTATGAATTATGCTTCATGCTCTCCATTCCGCGTGCCTATCGCCAGACTTGCTGCGGCGCAGGCTGCTGTAGAGGAATAATAGCAAATATTTGACTCTCAATAAATTAAGTGGAAAGTCCTTGTAACAGAGGACTTTCCACTTAATTCGTTTTTGGCGGAAGTACCACAGGTAGAGTTTTCAAGGCTATGAATATTTCTGTGCATTTTAGTATGGCAGGAATAGGGAATGTAGCTTTGTGGTAATTTTTGAAAAAGTAATATGTCAGTTGGGTAAATTTCTTTATTTTTAAGGAAATTTCCTCTTTTTTGAAAAAAAATGATGATTTATTTTGTTTTATATTAATTTTATTGTATCTTTGCGACAGTTTTTAGTATAACAACATAACAATCATGAAAAAATTATTAATTGCATTGGCAATGTTTACTTCATTGTCAGCGAGCGCAAAACAGGATGCCGATGTTTTAGGTGTAGCATTCGGCTCTACTTGTGAAGAGACTGTTCAAAAGCTTAGTAAAGATTATGGTACACCAAAAACTCAGAGTGCTGATAAACTTGTTTATCTCAACGAGATGTTTGAAGGTTTCAAGGCAGACCGTGTAGAACTCGGTTTTCAGGAGGTTCAGGGAACAACCAAACTGAATCAGGCTCGTTTCTATTTTGTTTGTCCAAGCAAGGCTGCAGCTATTGCAAAGATGAAATCTTTGGCCAAGAAGATGGAAACCCACTATTCTGTTTCTTATGATGAGGAAGATGGTGGCACAGCTTTCTATAAGGGAGGTAGTTCTCCATTGGGCATTGGCAGTTTGTTTACGATTTTCGTTTCTCCTTATCAGGGAAAATGGACTTGCCAGTTGCGTTATGGTAAATTCCAGTATTAATAAATTCCTATAGGGGACCTGTATTGATTGGTTTCTGTAGGAAATAAGATAAAAGCCTCGTACACGTCTTGATGGTAAAGTGAGTCGGTGTATGAGGCTTATTTAATGAATATATATATAGATTATGAAGAAACTTTTTGTTTTTCTGTGGGTGGTATTGTTGGTGACTTCCGTTCAGGCTAAGTCGCTGAAAGATTTGTGGGTATCTATGCCAGACTCTCTTCTTCCAACCTTAGACCGGAATCTCCGTCTGGAGTTGGTGGAATTAGAGGAAATGGGCGTGAAGTCTAATGTGAAGAATCTTTTGGGTGAGGAGTGTGATATGGATACGCTGACGAATGATTATCTGGAGTGTACTACCAGCAAGGCGGCTCGTCTGCAAATGATATATCTGCCTTCTTCGGCAGGTGATTCTGTTCTTTGCGTGATCAAGACCTTCCGTGCTCCATCCAAGGAAAGTGAAATTCGCTTCTATGATCAGGGTTGGCGCCAACTTCCAATTTCCTCCTATTTGGCTAAGGATCAGTATGCGTTAGGTTGTTATATTAAACCTAAGTCTGATACGATGCGTGTAGAAGAGTATGAGGAATTGAAGAGCAAGCTTGAGCCAGTGATGTATGTGACGGAGTATCTCCCAACTGCGCAAGCCTTTCGTGTTCAGGTATCCCTGCCATTACTGTCGAATGAAGATAAAATGAAGGTGCAGTCCATTTTAATGCAAAGAAAGTTTAAATGGATTCTTGGAAGATTTAACGAAATATAAATATAATACATATTTTATGCAAAACACTTGCAGGTTGCAGTTTTTTTTGTACCTTTGCAATGTGTTTTTCATGGTATTAGATTATTAAGGTTAATAAAAGATTGGTTGTCGTGAGACAATCAATTTTTTTTTGTGCTTAATAATTCCTGCTTTTATTCCTTTATCTACAATTTTTCTATTTATTCAAAAGAGGTAATTTCTTTTTCTATTTTATCTAATTGCTACATCATTATATGGTTGCGGGATTTGAGAATTTAATAATTGAAAATTTGAACACCGAAATGAGATAAACCCTTCACTTGATTCACCAAGATATTAAAGTGCCTAAGGCAGGGCATTATTATGCTGAGGTAAGAGCAACTTTGGGTTCGAGTAAAGGCACTTTTGTGCCCCCGTAAAACGACAAGTGTGCACAAGTAAGACACCCACTGTAATCCCGAAACACAGAATTCTATCTATCAGAGATATGAGTCGCAAACAAGTCATTTGTACTTAGGTAATAAGCAAATTTTGTTGCTTTGCAAGCAAAATACCTCTAAATTCTACAGGTAAAAGATTTAAGGTTTTATTTTTTTACTCTTTTTTTCTTGCGATATTTTATTTTTTTTGTTATCTTTGCACTCAGAAAGTTCTGCAGCCATAAACTTCAGGCTTTGGCAAGCAGACAATCATTGATATTTGTGAAGAAAGGTTATATCTCTCGACTTGAATGTCTTGGATGTTGTGCAAATGTACATGTCGAAATGCAAACATGTTTTTGCAGTCCATTATAAAGAGAAAGTATCATTACAAATATAATAAATTAGAAAAAGTGTTGAAGATGTGAATTCGTGAGAACTTAGCATCATTCTTTTTGAGGAAGTAAAGTAGTCGTGAGGCTATTTTCCTCTATATTAGCAAATTGAGTAAGGGGATGTGCATTTTGCATGTCCCTTTTTTGAATGTTTTTTGGAAAATATTCATGTAAGAAATGTATGATTAATCCCATAAATAATTATAATATGAACAACGTTTTAGAAAAAGATATTTACTTGGACTCGTCAGCTCTTGGTCAGGCTACTGGGATGAAGTTTTCTGATTCAGATAGGGTCTCCGGTATGAAGTTTTCAGATTCAGATAAGGCTTCTGGCTTGAAAAAATCAGTTCCAAATGTGGTTTTCGGGATGAAGATCTCTGCTGCATATGGGGCTGGAGGCTTGAAGTCCTCTGCTGCGAGTAAGCATTCTGGTTTTCCTCTTTTTTTCGGATTGCTTGTGCTTTGGTTTGTCCTTTCTCTGTCTCTCTCTTCCTGTCAGTGCGGAAAACAATCTGCTGCTTGGGATGAGGGTGATACGATCAGACTGAAATATGCTCAACTGCTTACGATAGTGGAGCATGAGGGATTTACGGAGGTGAATGTAGGAAATCCCTGGAAGAAAGGGACCGTATTGCACCAATATATCCTGATTAAGAAAGGGAAAAAGGGAGATGAAACTGCCGAAATGCTGATGAAAGGCAGAAATGGAAGTCAAGATGTAGCGGGTGCTTCTCAGGCCATGGCAGAATCTCATGGAGCAGCAGGCTCTCATGCTGCGGCAGGCTCTCTCGGTTTGACCGGACCTGACGGTTGTAGAGCCGATATCGTGAGAACTCCGATTTGTAGTAGTGCGGTATTTACGTCTCCTCATTGCCAGCTCCTTTACGAACTTGGTTGCCAAAATGCAATTCGGGGCGTCTGTGATTCCAAATATATTCTGATAGAGGATATTCTGAAAAGATTAGGAAAGTCTGCAGCCGCCTCATCAGAATCAGGCTCAGGAAAGTTTTCCACATCCGCTTCCCTTCCAATAGCGGATTGTGGCTCCAGTATGCAGCCGGATGTAGAGAAAATTATTGCTCTCCACCCGGAGGCGCTTCTCATTTCTCCTTTTGAGAACAGTGGCGGTTATGGCAAACTTGACAATCTGAATATCCCGATTATCGAAGCTGCTGACTATATGGAAACTTCTCCGCTTGGAAGGGCAGAGTGGATCAAGTTCTACGGCTTGCTTTTTGAGGCGAATACGGCGGATTCTCTTTTTGCAGCCATAGAGAAGGAATATCTTGCTCTTAAGACGCAGGCTGCCAAGTTGCCGAAAGGTCTGTCGGTCTTGACTGAGCGGAAAATGGGCAGCGTATGGTATTCGCCAGGCGGAAAAAGCACGATGGGTATTCTCCTGAAAGATGCCAATGCAAGATATATTTTTGCTGACGATGAACATAGTGGAAGTCTCTCGCTGAGTCCGGAACAGGTGATCGCCCGGGGCAGTGAGGTGGATGTCTGGGCATTCAAGTATTTCGGTGGACAACCGCTTTCCCGCGCTGCTCTGTTACAGGAATATGATGGATATAAGGCTCTGCGTGCTTTCCAGACTGGCAATATCTACGAGTGTAATACCGACCGCATTCCTTATTTTGAGACCGTCAGTTTCCATCCCGAAATCCTGCTCCGTGAGTTCATCCTCCTCTCTCATCCTCAGGCAAAGGGATTGGGTGCTCTCAGATTCTATAGGAAAATGTAATATTTTACCATACCTTATTATATTATTGGGCCTTTTCTTTGTTTTTTCGCAATTTCTTTCTATCTTTGTACCATTATTCAAATAATGACTTTTATCTCTAAAGAAAAAGATTCATTTATAAAAGAAAGATACGATATGAAAAATATGTTAGCTTTGAGCCAGGAAAGATTTTCGGCTCGCAAATTTACCTCTGAGGCTGTGAGTCAGGAGGATTTGGATTACATCATGGAGTGCGTGCGCATGGCACCATCGGCAGTCAACAAGCAGCCTTGGAAATGGCTCATCGTGCGCTCTGATGAGGCAAAGCAGAAACTGCAGGAATGCTATGACAGAGAGTGGTTTCGCTCGGCACCTATGTATATCGTAGGCATGAGAAATGTGGAGGAAAACTGGGTGAGAAAATACGACGGAAAGGCTCATGGCGACATCGATGTGGCTATTGCTACCGAACATCTCTGCCTGGCTGCCACCGAAAGAGGATTGGGCACTTGCTGGGTCTGCAATTATAACACCGACAAGATGAAGCAACTTTTCTCCCGTCCTGGCTTTGAGGCAGTCGTCATCATCCCAATCGGTCATATAGCAGAAGATTGTCCTCATGCCGAAAAGAAGCGCAAGGATATGAGTGAAATCGTAGAGGAAATCTGATTCCTTATCTGCTCACTTGCATCTTATTCTATTTAATATATAGACAAGAGTTTTATCTATTATTATAGAGTACCTATTATTTATAGAGTTTTACCTATATCATATAGAGTTTACCTATTTATATATGGAGAAGCCTCCAACAAATAAAATCATTATTATGGGAAAGAAAATGAATCTGGAAACCAAGTCTTTTGCAGCTGGGATCTCATTCGCTCTCTGCTGCTCGTCTCTTTCGGCTACTGCTGCAAATACTGCTACTGCTGCATTTTCCGCTTCTGCTGCATCTTACACTTCTGTAGCATTTTCTGAATCTTCTAAGAATGTGGAATTGTCTGCAGTTCTCCCTGCGCAGCATTATCAGCCAACAAAGGAAAATCTCCAGTCGCGACAGGAATTTCAGGACGACAAGTTCGGAATCTTCCTGCACTGGGGCTTGTACAGTATGCTGGCAACGGGCGAATGGACGATGACCAACAAGGATTTGAACTACAAGGAATATGCTAAGTTGGCTGGCGGCTTCTATCCGTCTAAGTTTGATGCTGCCAAATGGGTGGCTGCCATCAAGGCTTCCGGAGCCAAATATATCTGTTTCACGACCCGTCATCACGAGGGGTTCTCCATGTTCAAAACCCAGTATTCTGATTATAATATCGTGGATGCTACTCCTTTCAAGCGGGATATTCTCAAGGAACTGGCAGATGAATGCCACAAGCAGGGCATCCGCCTGCATCTCTACTATTCACACATCGACTGGTATCGCGAGGATGCTCCGCAGGGAAGAACGGGCAGGGGAACCGGTCGCCCGAATCCGAAGGGTAACTGGCAGAGTTACTACCAGTTTATGAACCACCAGCTTACCGAACTGCTGACTCATTATGGCAAGATTGGCGCAATATGGTTTGATGGCTGGTGGGATCAGGATATCAATCCCGATTTCGACTGGCAGCTGCCTGAACAATATGCCCTAATTCATCGTCTCCAACCAGCCTGTATGATAGGCAACAATCATCATCAGGTGCCTTTCGAGGGAGAGGATTTCCAGATGTTCGAGCGTGATCTTCCTGGCGAAAACAAGTCGGGCTTGTCGGGACAGGACATCAGTAAACTGCCGCTGGAAACTTGCGAAACCATGAACGGGATGTGGGGATATAAGATAACTGATCAGGACTATAAATCCACCAAAACCCTGATTCATTATTTGGTGAAATCGGCAGGCAAGAATGCCAATCTCCTGATGAATATCGGTCCTCAGCCAAATGGTGAACTGCCTGCTGTGGCGCTGCAGCGCCTGGCGGAAATGGGTGAGTGGATGAAAACATACGGTGAAACGATATATGGTACGAGAGCGGGCATCGTGGCTCCTCACGACTGGGGTGTTTCCACCCAGAAGGGCAACCGACTCTTTGTGCATGTGTTGAAACTTCAGGACCAGTCTCTCTTCCTGCCTTTGGGCAACAGGAAGGTGAAGAAGGTATTCGACTTTGTGAGCAAGAAACCGCTCAAGATGCAGAAATGCAATGGTGGAATCATCCTCGACTTAGGCGCCATTCCTACTGCAATCGACAAGGTTGTGGAATTCCAACTGTGATATATCACATCTGTCATCGTTGTGCCTATATATATAATAAGGTGTAGCGATGATGGCATAAGACTGAAATTAATTTCAATGATGAAAAATTTGAGAGATTACCTGATAGTAGCCGGTCTGCTGCTATCGTCAACTGCGTTTTCTCAGACTCCAGGTGGGGCAGATGTTCCTACGAGTACGAGTCATTACAAAACATATCATGGTGACGGCATTGACGACGTGCTGCAGTATGTGCCCATGGCTTCGGTCTTCGGGCTGAAACTGCTGGGTGTAGAGGCGGAGAGTTCCTGGAAGCGCAGACTGACGGTTTCGGTCGTGTCTTTCGGACTGAATGCCGGAGTCACCTATGGTCTGAAACATACCATTCATAAAATGCGTCCCGATGGAACTGACAACCGCTCTTTTCCATCGGGACACACCTCTATCGCCTTTTGTGGCGCCACTAATCTGATGCACGAATACCGCAAGATTTCTCCCTGGATAGGCGTAGCTGGGTATGCATTAGCTACGGGAGTGGCGGTAGATAGAATCCGCCGCAACCGCCATCATTGGGGTGATGTCGTGGCCGGTGCTGCCATCGGAGTGGCTTCGGCAGAGGCGGGTTATCTGATAGGTGATCTGATTTTGGGCAAAAAGAAGAAAAATGGTGGAGAAAATGTTAGAGAAAGCCAGAATCATCTAAATTCCACAACAGACAACGATGGCCATATCAGCGGAAAAAGTACGACTGATAAGTTAGACAATATCAGTCTTTCTGTTTCTCCTACGGGTTTGGCTTTCGCTATGAAATTATAGTGAGTCATATTGACAATCAAGATTAAAAAATCGAATATAAACAAGAAAACGATGAAAGATAAATATCAATTTATAAGCAAGAAAGGCGTGATGGCACTCACTTTCAGTGCCGCCTTGTGTGCCTCTATGACAGCTCAGGCTGAAACCATCGAGGTGAAGAAGTTCAAATATGCAGGTCCATTTCCTGTCAGTCTGCCTTGGATGGCGGACAGCGTAGATATTAAGGGAGAAAAGTTTGCGATGGAAAAACTGTTGGATTCCCCGCTGTCGTTTACTTCCTTCAATCAGGGGAAAGAGGTTTCTTCCTTATCTTCCGCGTCATCTCCGCATGCCCTGAATCTGGCTTCTTTCAGTCTCTCCAATGAGCACCGGATGAAAGTGATGATCTCTGTGGAAGGTGTCAGCGAGTATCGACTTTTTGTGGATGGAGAGTCTTTGAAGGGAAATGGAAACCAGTTTGAGACGGTTCTCTTGCCTTCTTCTCACCAGGTAGTAATCAAATATCTGGCTGCAAATGATGATGCAAAGGTTCTGGTAAAAACCGGAAATGATCTGACTGTCAAGTCTTCTGAAGGTTCTGCTTTGTCATCAAAGAACTCTGAATATTCTCTGAAAATTGATGTTCCATCAGCTTCTTCCAAGCGCGCATACAATATTTATGATGTGATCTGTGCGCCTAATTATTCAAGTGTTTCGCTTTCTCCGAATGGAAAATTCGTGATTGTGCACAAAACCTGGGTGGACCGTCAGGGCAATAACCACAGTATCAATGAGGTGAGGAATTATCAGACAGGCAAGGTACTTGCTTCTTTCCAGGAAAACGTGAAGTGGATGCCTCGCAGCAATAAAATGTATTTCGTGCAGAAGAATAGTGAAAGCGCTATCGAGGCTAATGGAAATGCCGCAGCAGGCTCCGCACTCTCTTATGAAACAGAAAGCTCCAGTCAGCAGCTGGTAACTGTCAATCCGCTGACGATGGAACGTGAGGTTTTGGCAACAAATATTCCGGAAGGCTTCTTCCAGTTTACTCCCGACGAGAAATCTCTGATCTATACGGTCACTACCGAGGGCAGGAAGAAGGATGCACAGGTTTATGACATCAAGGAACCGGATGACCGTCAACCGGGCTGGCGCAATCGCTCCAATCTTGCAAAATATGATTTGGCATCAGGAATTTTCCAGCCTATCACCTTCGGTTATCACAACATCTATCTCAATGATATCTCTGCCGATTCTCGCTATCTGCTTATCGGAAAGAGTGAGGACCGTCTCACCAAGCGACCAACTACCCTGACCTCGCTCTACAGACTGGATCTCCAAACCCTTCAGGCTGAAACTCTGGTGGATAAGGGCGAGTTTATCAATAGTGCCCTGTTCTCTCCTGACGGCAAGTCGATTCTTGTAAGTGCTTCTCCAGAGGTCTTTGACGGTATCGGCAAGACTGTGGAAGAAGGTCAGATTCCGAGCATGATAGATACGCAACTTTATCTGATATCTGCCTCGTCAAAGGAGGCTCAGCAGGTGCGTCCGCTCACCAAGGATTTCGATCCGAATGTGCTGAATGTAGTCTGGAGCAAGGTGGATGGAAACATCTATTTTACGGCTGAAGACAAGGACTGCGTGCATCTTTTCCAACTGAATCCGAAATCTGGAAAATTTGCCCTGTTGAAGTCGCCAGAAGAGTATATCAAGTCCTTCTCCCTGGCATCTTCTGCTGCCGAAATGGCTTTTTCAGGACAGAGCGCATCCAATGCCGACCGCCTCTACAGGATGAATACCAAGGCGCAGAAAGCACAGGTGATAGACGACCTCAGTGCCCGCGAATTGAAAGATGTCCAGTTGGGCGAATGCAAGGCGTGGAATTATGTCAACGCAAAGGGCGACACCATTTGCTGCCGCTATTATCTGCCGCCTCATTTTGATGCAGCCAAGAAATATCCTATGGTAGTCAACTATTATGGAGGTTGCAGTCCTACGAGTCGTATGTTCCAGAGCCGCTATCCGCATCATGTCTATGCAGCCATGGGATATGTGGTACTGGTGGTCAATCCAAGCGGAGCCACCGGTTTCGGACAGAAGTTCTCAGCCCGCCATGTAGATACGGCTGGTGAGGGAGTGGCTGAAGATATCATAGCCAGCACCCAGGCTTTCTGTGATGAACATGGTTTTGTAAACAGGAAGAAGATAGGATGTATCGGAGCCAGCTATGGCGGATTTATGACCCAGTATCTTCAGACCAAGACGGATCTCTTTGCTGCAGCTATTTCCCACGCCGGTATCAGCGATCATACCAGTTATTGGGGCGAAGGCTATTGGGGATATTCCTACAGCCAGGTTTCTATGGCCAATGAATATCCTTGGACCAACAAGCATCTCTTTGTAGATCAGAGTCCGCTTTATCGTGCTGATAAGATTCATACACCATTGCTTTTCCTGCATGGTACTGCTGATAACAATGTGCCGGTAGGAGAGAGCATACAACTCTATACTGCGCTGAAAGTCTTAGGCCGACCTACGGCTATGGTACTGGTAGATGGTCAGGATCATCATATCATCGACTATGAAAAGCGTATCAAATGGCAGAATACCATCTTTGCCTGGTTCTCCAAGTGGCTTCAGGACGATGACAGTTGGTGGAATGAAATGTATGGAAACGAAAAAATGTAAGTCTGAAAAGACTTACATTTTTTTGTTGCTTTATCTCAAATCTACGATTTCTGCTTTAGGGAAATCTTTGCTGTTAAAGACGAAAGTGCTGTTAGATACATTCTTTGCTCTGAAATTGCTCACCTTGATTGTACTCCAGGAACTGCCCTGTCTCATTTTGATGACAGAAGGAACGTAGGTTTTCTTGTTGATGGTGATAATCAATTCCTGTACCGTACGCTTCTTGTTCTGAGCAGTCAGGTGAACCTCATAGTTGCTGCCCGCATTTTTCAGGCTGGAATTGTAACCGGTCTTATATATATTGATAAATGTATAAGGGTTCATTGACATCTGCTGCGCCTGTGTAGGATTGCTGACATTTACCTCGTTGGTATTTTTCATATAAGTCCACTGCGTCTTACCATTATACCATACGGTAGCTTGCGGAGTGTGGGCATTAAACTTGTTGCCCTTGATGGCGATGGTGCCGGAAGTGGAACCGTATTTGGTACTTGACAGGCTGAAATTGGCGCTGGCGCCACCTTTGTTGCCTATGATTTTGGCAGTCTTATTTAAAACCTGCTGGGCTGTCTGTGCGAATGTTCCAAGACTCATCAGAGTCATGAAAGCAAATAAAATCATTTTCTTCATCATTCTTTCTTTATAAATTTAAAAAAACTTTTCATGTTACTTAGATGCAAAGGTAACATGAAAAGTTTAATTAATATCTATTCTTTAAGAATTCTTAGTTTCTTTAAGCCTCGTTTAATCTTATCCTCTCAGTTGGAGAAGGAGCGTGTTCAGCTGGCTTTCGTCCTGCAGAAGCACCTCTCTTGGCTTACTTCCCTGGGCAGCACCTACGATTCCGGCTGCTTCCAACTGGTCCATCAGTCGTCCAGCTCTGTTGTATCCGATACTGAATCGGCGCTGTATCATACTCGTACTTCCCTGTTGTGATAAGACGATGGCATGCGCAGCTTCCTCAAAGTAAGGATCGAGATTGCGCGTATCCACATTTCCGCCGCTCACAGCTTCTCCTTCATTGGCTGGCTCTGGAAGTTCGAGTGGCTCGATAGGACCAGGCTGGCTGGAGATGTACTCGTTGATGCGTTCAATTTCCGGAGTATCTACGAATGCACACTGCACACGTACCGGCTCGTTGCCATTCAGATAGAGCATATCGCCTCGACCTATCAGCTGGTTGGCACCTGTTCTGTCCAGAATGGTCTTGGAGTCTATGGCAGATGTCACCTTGAAGGCGATACGGCCAGGGAAGTTGGCCTTGATATTACCCGTAATGATGGTCGTAGTAGGACGCTGGGTTGCGATAATCATGTGGATACCCACGGCACGAGCCAGCTGGGCGATACGAGCGATAGGAAGTTCCACCTCCTTGCCGGCTGTCATGATCAGGTCGCCAAACTCATCTATGATTACCACCACGTATGGCATATATTCATGTCCGTCGGTCAGCTTGAGCTTGTGGTTGATGTACTTCTGGTTATACTCCTTGATGTTTCTGGCACCGGCTTTCTTCAGCAGGTCGTATCGGCTATCCATCAGCACACAGAGACTGTTGAGCGTTCTTACCACCTTGGTAACATCTGTGATGATAGGTTCTTCCTCGTCAGAAACTGCTGCCATAAAATGGTTGGCGATGCGGGAGTAAACGCTGAATTCCACCTTCTTAGGGTCGATGAGAACCAGTTTCAGCTCATTAGGATGCTTCTTATATAATAAAGAGGTGATAATCGCATTCAGACCTACAGATTTACCCTGTCCGGTGGCACCGGCTACGAGCAGGTGAGGAATCTTGGCCAAATCTACCATGAAAACCTCATTGGTGATCGTCTTACCAAGAGCGATAGGAAGTTCCATCTTGGTTTCCTGGAATTTCTTGGAGTTGAGGATACTTTCCATGCTCACGATATTGGTCTTGGCATTCGGCACCTCGATACCGATGGTTCCCTTGCCAGGAATAGGAGCGATGATACGGATACCCAAAGCTGCGAGACTCAGGGCGATATCATCTTCCAGCTTTTTGATCTTGGCGATGCGCACACCTTCAGCTGGCTGGATTTCGTAGAGTGTAATCGTAGGACCTACCGTTGCTCGGATGGTCTTGATCTGCACACCGAAATTGCCCAAAACCTCAATGATTCGGTTCTTGTTGGCTATCTGTTCCTCTTCGTCAATATAAGTACCGTTGTCCTCATACTTCTTCAGCAGGTTGAGAGTAGGGTACTTATATCGGGTGAAAGGTTCTTTCGGGTTGATAGGCGTATTCAGTTCTACGGCGCTGCTCACGGTGTTGCTGGAAGCCTGTTCCTCGTTGGCAGCTACGGAGATATCCATGCCGATATGCTGGGAAGCGAGTTCGGCAGCATTCTTTTCATCAGCTTCAGCCTGCGCTCTCTCGTTGCGCAATCTGCGCTGATTTTCCAGGAATGATACATTAGGATCTTTGGTTGCAGCCGCTACAGAAGCGCTTTCGCCTGCTGCATCTTCTACATCGGCAGCATGTTCTGCATCCATATTTCCAGCCGTCATATTTTCAGCGTTATGTGCAGCAGCTCCTTCTTTTGCTTTATCTGGATTAACATCCAAATCTATCACCTTGGCAGGTTCCGGATCCTTAAACTCAGATTCCACTGGTTCTTCTTCCTCCTCCTGTTTCAAGCCATTTTCTGCATTTGCATAAGCCTGTGCAATGGCATCCGGTTCGTTGTCTTCACCATTTTTGCCGTGATTGGTGATTTCGAAGTGCACCTTACTTGTAATATAGCCGATCGGGTTGAGCGCCTTTCGGATCACGGTGATGGTTTCTGTCGTCAGGTAGGTGAGGAAAGCGATGGCAGTAAAGAGCAGAATCGCTGTAAGACCCGGTGCACCCACTACGTTTTCCAAGTTCTGTACGACAAAGATTCCATGCTTTCCTCCAGGATTGAAGATAAGTCCACCCGCAAGTGGCGTCAGAAATTTGGCGAATGTGATGGCACACCATTCCATGACGATCATGGTGCTGAAAAACCATTTCCACAGATTGATTTTGTAGGCATGCATGAGCTGCAATCCCCATATTATAAAAAAGGTGGGGAGCAGGAATGATGGAAAACCGAAATTCTGTGAAATCAGCCAGTAGGAGATGATAGCACCCAGCGAACCGCAATAATTCTGAAACTGGTGCTCACTGTTGGTCCATTCTCCCGCTCGCATTTCTTCCAGAATACTTTGGTCTGCCGCACCCGTATTCAAAAAAGAAACCATCGCGATGATGGTAACTACAGAAATGGTGACCAGAGCCAATCCTAAGAAGAAATCAGTAATAGTATTATTGAAAATATATTGTAAGCCAATTGCTTGACTGAAGCTTTTGGTTTTCTGTTCAGTTCTTTTTTTTGCCATTTTTGATGTTCTTGAATTATTTATCTTGCAAAAGTAGCTAAAATAATCGAAAAAATCGACTTTTTAATGCTAATTTTTCTAATTTTTGCGAGAAAGTTGATTTACATTTGGTCAATTCATTTATAAATTGTACTTTTGCATTCTGAAATCTTGGAAATAATAATGAAGACAATATTCAAAAAGTATGATAAGCATGCTATTACGGCATTGCCTAGAGTAATCTTTGAGGGGGAAATTAAGGTGATTGATCACCCGGAGGATGTTGAGACGGCAGTTGATTTCTTGCTGGCTCAAGATATTCTTGGTGTAGATACGGAAACTCGTCCTTCTTTCAAAAGAGGCGTAAGCTACGAGGTGTGCTTGCTGCAGGTAAGTACAGAGGATGTCTGTTTTCTGTTCCGATTGAATTGTGTCGGGATGCATCCGGCTATCATTAGATTCCTGACTGATAAGAAGGTGCCTAAGGTTGGCCTTTCCTGGCACGATGATCTTAATCAGCTTCATAAAAAGGCGGAATTCGAACCTGGCAACTTTATCGAGATTCAGGATATGGCCAAGGATTTAGGACTGATTGATATGAGTCTGCAGAAAATATACGCCAATCTCTTTCACCAGAAAATCAGTAAGGCGCAGCGATTGAGTAACTGGGAAGTTTCTGAGTTGAAGGATTCTCAAAAAATATATGCTGCTACTGATGCTTGGGCATGTATCCAACTCTATAAGGAGTTCAACAAACTCAACGAGACTCATGATTATGTGCTGATTGAGCCGAAAATAGTGGAACCTCAGGCAGAATCTCAAGCAGAATCTCATGCGGAATTTCAGGTGGAATCACAAGCAGAGCCTCAAGTCGAACTGATTTCTCAATCGAAAGCATCATCTTGAGGCTATATATATAATAAGGTGTAATACAGATACAAAATAGACAATATACTAAGTAAGATTATATGTATAAGAATATATATTTGAAGAAGGGAAAGGAAGAATCCCTGAAACGTTTTCATCCTTGGGTCTTCTCTGGCGCTATCGCTAAGATGGACGAGGGAATCGTAGAAGGTGAGATTGTACGTGTCATCACTTCTACCGGGGATTTTATTGCTGTGGGACATTATCAGATTGGTTCCATTGCAGTTCGTGTCCTTTCTTTCCATGATGTTGCCATCGATGATGAGTTCTGGTGCTCTCGTCTGGATTCTGCCCTCAAGATGCGTATCGCTGTGGGCATTGCCGACAATGCTGCCAACAATACCTATCGACTGGTGCATGGTGAGGGTGATAACTTGCCGGGACTGGTTATCGACTGCTACGGAGAAACTGCCGTGATGCAGGCGCATAGCGTGGGTATGCACGTCAACAGAATGGAAGTGGCTCAGGCGCTTGCTCAGGTGATGGGCGACAGACTCAAGAATATATATTACAAAAGTGAAACAACCTTGCCTTTCAAGGCTGATCTGGGACAGGAAAACGGATTTATCCTGGGCGGTGATGCAGATAATGTGGCTGTAGAGAATGGACTGAAGTTCCATATTGACTGGCTGAGAGGTCAGAAGACTGGTTTCTTTGTGGATCAGCGCGAAAACCGTTCGCTTCTGGAACATTATGCCAAAGGCAAGAGCGTACTGAATATGTTCTGCTATACCGGAGGCTTTTCTGTGTATGCCATGAGAGGCGATGCCAAACTCGTGCATTCTGTAGATAGCAGCGCCAAAGCGATAGAGTTGACCAATGAGAATGTGAATCTCAACTTCCCTGGTGACAGCCGTCATGAGGCTTTCTGCGAAGATGCATTCAAGTATCTCGATGATCACGACCAGCAGTATGATCTTATCGTGCTCGATCCGCCTGCTTTTGCCAAGCACAGAGCAGCTCTGCGCAATGCCTTGAAAGGTTATACCCGCCTGAACGTGAAGGGATTTCAGCGCATCAAGCACGGAGGCATCCTCTTTACCTTCAGCTGCTCGCAGGTAGTTACGAAAGACAACTTCCGTAATGCTGTTTTCACGGCAGCAGCACAGGCAGGACGAAAGGTGAGAATCCTGCATCAGCTTCATCAGCCAGCTGACCATCCTATCAATATCTATCATCCGGAAGGTGAGTATCTCAAGGGATTGGTCTTGTATGTAGAATAAGGAATGAAACAATTATGAAGAAAACGACTGTAGTTGCGCTTTTGCTGGTAGCATGGCTTTCGGCACTTGTCGGATGCGGCGACTCCAAGGAAAAAGTCCGTCGCTTGTCTATGCAGGAAAAGGCACGTCAAGATAGTATTGATAAGGCTTCTTTCAAGGTGGGTGTCATGCCTACCTTGGATTGTCTGCCCGTCTTTGTGGCACAAGATGAAAGGCTTTTCGACTCCCTGGGAGTTACGGTGCATCTGAAATGCTACTCTGCACAGATGGACTGCGATACTGCTCTTGAACGAGGTCGGGTAGAAGGTGCCATCTCTGATCTGATACGCGCCCAGCACATCGTCAAGAGAGGAACTCCTCTGGAATTTCCTATTTCTACCAATACTTATTGGCAGTTGATAACCAATAGAAGAGCACGTATCTCTGAACTGAAGCAGTTATCTGACAAGATGATTGCCATGACAAGATATTCTGCCACAGATTATTTGGCTGATTTGGCAATAGACAGTGCCAAACCGAAATTTGATGTATATCGGGTACAGATCAATGATGTGAGAATACGTCTGAAAATGCTGCTCAATAATGAGATGGATGCGGTTCTTCTGACTGAACCTCAGGCTGCGAAAGCCCGTAAAGAGCGCCATCCTGTACTCATGGACAGCAGAGATAAAGGGTTGAGACTGGGCGTCTTTGCTTTTAGAGAAAAGGCGTTGAAATCTACTGAACGAAAAAAACAACTTGATTTATTCATCAAAGGATATAATCAGGCAGTTGACAGTATAAATAAAAATGGTTTTGTACACTATTCGGAATTATTCCGTAAATATTGTGATGCGGACCTTGCTACAGTGAGGGCTTTGCCGAAACTGAAGTTTGAGCATGCTGGTAAACCGAAAACTATAAATATAACAACGGCCTCAAAAAAGTAACAAACAATGAGTAATTTTGATTTAGACAGTGCAATTTCGGTGATTGTAGATGTTTGTAGAGAAAGTAATTATCGTGACTGTCTGTTGCGTTCCATTGAGTTTTTTGACGAAAACCCAATCATCCCCGATTTGAAAGACGAGGTGCAGAAGGTGATGGATAATTATGAGAAAATGCTGGAGTGCTATGCATCGGATGTAAAAGATCCGAAATTGCCTGAAGTATATGCGGGAATCAAATCATTTTGTCATAATTTAGTACATCATCTTCTGATGTATCAGGTGATTCGGAATGATTCTTTTTTCCGATCTGCATCCGATAGCAGCAAGAATCTGGATCTGATGCAAATTGGCGAAAGAATTGAAAAGGGAGATATAGATGAAGATTTTCTGAATCTTGCCTTTTCTTATATCCTCACAGTTCGTCAGTGGAATGGTAAAAAGCTCTCTTATTTTGCAGATATTGTTTGCAATCCTGCCACCGATTATCGTGCAGCTGCACTCATGATATCTGCTGCCATGTTGTCGTCAATCAAAGTTTTTGATTACAATATGATGACAACTCTTTTCGATATCTGGAAAAAGTCTAAAGATGTGAAGATTTCTGAGCGTGCCTTGGTAGGTTGGTCGGTCATCATGATGTCTGTAGATTCAGAACAATATCCTTATATCAAGGAATTCATAGATAAAATAAAAGAGGACGAAAAAACAGTGGCACACCTGTTTGCTGTCCAGAAGCAAATCCTTTTCTGTATGGATGCTGCTGATGATGCTCAACAATTCAGTAATGATGTTATGTCTGCCTTCCCTGATGATAAGTGGCTGAAGCCTTTGGCAGATGATGAGAAACCTTCTGTTGATGACATTCTTGCTCCGGATATGAAGGAGAAAATGATGGCGACTATCGATAAAAAAATCAATAAGATGGTGAACATGCAGAAGCAAGGAGCAGATGTTTACTTCGATGGATTTTCCAAGATGAAGACTTTTGATTTCTTTAATGTTGCATCCAATTGGTTCCTTCCTTATTATGGTTCTCATTCTTCTCTGGCTCCTTTGTTGGAAGTTCTGGATGGAGATGATACTTTCGCGAGATCTATGGAAAAATCATTTTCTTTCAGCGATGGTGACAAATACAGTTTCTGTTTTGTCATGGCAAGTTCATTGTCTGGTATTTTGTCTGCACTCAAACCTGTAGTCAAAGAAGGATTCTCTCCTTTGCTTGATAATCCGATTGTTGATAATCCAGACGAAATGGCTTTCCTTCAGAGAAGAATCTGTTTGCAGGATTTGTACCGCTTCTTGACATTGTCTCCATTCAAGAATTCATTCCCAGATCTTTTCTCTATAGAAGAAGGTTCGTATGCATATTTCTTGGCTAATCCGTTATTTAAGGAAGATAAATGTTTTGATGATGCAAGAATTTTGGTCAGCAATTTCCTATTCTCCCGCGAACATTTTGAGCAATTAGATTACTTCCTCCTTGATCATCCTTATCGCAAAGATGAAAAATTAATGAAGGGATTTTGCTCTATGTCCCATTCTGATTATGTGGGAGCTATCGAATTGCTTTCTCCTTTCCAGAATGATAAAGATTCTGCAAGATTGGTCAAGAGATCTTTGATGGATTGTTATATAGGTTTGAACAATTTCGACAAAGCTTTGGAATTGTGTGAAGAGTTGGAACGTGAGAAGGCAACGAAGAGTCTTTTTGTAAAAAAGGCTTATTGTCTTTTCCAGACTCATCGTATTGATGATGCCATGGCTTTGCTCTATGAAGCGGATTACAAGAATCCGAATGATCTCGACATTCTCCGTCCTTTGGCTTGGGGACATATACTGAGACGTGAATTTGATAAGGCTCTGGCGCTCTATAATCAGATTGTGGAACTTGCTCCTTCTGAAAATAGTGAGGATGCATATAATATAGGTGTCTGCTTCTGGTTGAAAGGAAGCTTCTATAGCAGCATGCCTTTCTTCTATCGGTATATGGAAAAAACAGAAGATGATGTTGATGAGCTGATCAAGAAAATCCATGTTGATTTGAATATGCTGAAGGAAACTGGTCTCCAGGAGTTTGAATTGGTTCTCTTGAGGGATATCATTACCCGATGGAGTCCGGATGTAATGAATGATTCGGATGAAAAGGATGATCCGGATGGAATGGATGCCATGGATGATTAAGTTGGTTTGCCAATTCTTAAAGTTTTGAATTAGTCTCGACACTTTCATGTAATTTGTCGAGACTATATAATATAAATAGGTAATTATGTCAGATAATAGACAAAGAAATAATGGAAAAAAGGGAGCTTCCCCGATTGATCCTAATTTCGCACATGTTCAGCCGCAGGCTGTAGAAATCGAGAGGGTTGTGCTCGGTGCTTTGATGGTTGACTCTGATGCCTTTTCTGTGGTATCGGAGCTGCTCAAACCCGAAACTTTCTATGAGCCTCGCCATCAGAAGATATACGAGGCTATCCGTAATATGAACATGGACGAACGTCCTGTGGATATTATGACGCTGAATGATGAACTCTCCAAGATGGGCGAAATTGACAAAGTGGGTGGTGTGGACTATCTGATGGAGATTTCTTCACAGGTGGCTTCTGCTGCCCATGTGGAGTCTCATGCCCGTATCCTGGCGGAGAAATATATGCAGCGACAGTTGATCCATTTTGCTGGTGACATAGAAACGAAAGCCTATGACAGCAGCGTGGATGTGGATGAACTGATGCAGCAGGCGGAAGGATCCTTGTTCCAGATTTCGCAGAACAACATGAAGCAAGACTTTACGCAGGTGGCTCCTGTGGTAAAGAATGCTGTGGAAATTCTGCAGCGAGCTGCCAGCAACAAGGGTGGTCTTACCGGTATTCCTACCGGTTATGTAGGAATGGATGAGATCACTTCCGGATGGCAGGCTTCCGATCTGGTGATTATCGCAGGACGTCCTGCCATGGGTAAAACTTCCTTTGCACTGAGTATTGCCAAGAATGTGGCTGTAGATTATGGGGTTCCTATCGGCTTCTTCTCTCTTGAAATGAACAACGTCCAGCTGGTCAACCGTCTTATCAGTAATGTATGCGAGGTCTCTGGACGTAAGATTCTGAATGGTCAGCTGGATCCTTCTGACTGGGAACGACTGGACAAGAGAATCGGCAGATTGACCGATGCTCCTATCTATGTGGACGATACACCGGGCCTCTCTGTGTTTGAATTGAGAACCAAGGCTCGTCGACTGGTGCGCGAAAAAGGTGTCAAGATTATCATGATTGACTATTTGCAGCTGATGAATGCCAACGGTATGAAATTCGGCAGCCGACAGGAGGAGGTCTCTACCATTTCCCGTTCTCTCAAGGGACTTGCCAAAGAGCTGAATATTCCTGTCTTGGCTTTGTCTCAGTTGAGCCGTAACGTAGAAAACCGTGAGGGACTTGAAGGAAAACGCCCACAGCTGAGTGACCTCCGTGAGTCTGGAGCCATCGAGCAGGATGCCGATATGGTACTCTTCGTACACCGCCCGGAGTATTATCACATCTATCAGGATGAAAAGGGAAACGACCTCCATGGTATGGCGCAGATCATTATCGCCAAGCACCGTAAGGGTTCTACGGGAGATGTGTTGCTCAACTTCCGTGGTGAGTTTACCCGTTTCCAGGATCCTACAGAGGCAGCAGCTTCATCACCAGCCGCTGATGGTGGTGGTGAAATTATAGGTTCACGTATGAATGGAGGAGACGTATTACCTCCACCTCCAGGCGACTTGCCTTTCTAAATTGCACAATTATTACGATTTTGGGTATAAATTTACGCTTCGAATACTAAATTGTTATCTTTTAGATTAAAAAAGTGATAAATTGTTTGTTCATATCGAATAAATATATTACCTTTGCAATCGTAAATTAAAAATTAAGAATTATGGCAATTGAAACATTGAACATTAGCAGCATTATTATTCGACTTCGACTGCAGTATGTAGGCGGAAGTGATGAGGTATGCGTATAGTTCATGGATTATGATATAATAAGCCTTTCCACTTCCATATAGAAGTGTGAAAGGCTTTTTTGTTAAAAACTTCGGTTGTCTTCTATGGTATAGAATAATAAAAAAAGATATTGATATGAGTGACAGATTATTTATTTTCGACACAACCCTGCGAGATGGTGAGCAGGTGCCTGGATGTCAGTTGAACACAGTGGAAAAAATTCAAGTGGCAAAACAGTTGGAGCTACTCGGCGTTGATGTTATCGAAGCCGGTTTCCCTATCTCAAGTCCAGGTGATTTCAATTCGGTTGTGGAGATTTCTAAAGCCGTGACTTGGCCTACGATTTGTGCCCTTACTCGTGCGGTGGAGAAAGATATTGACTGTGCTGCCGAGGCATTGAAGTATGCTAAGCATAAGCGTATTCATACGGGTATCGGTACAAGCGATAGCCATATCAAATATAAGTTCAATTCTAACCGTGAAGAAATCATTGAGCGTGCTGTTGCTGCTGTAAAGTATGCTAAAAAGTACGTCGAGGATGTGGAATTCTATGCAGAGGATGCTGGTCGTACGGATAATGAGTATTTGGCTCGCGTGGTAGAGGCGGTCGTAAAGGCTGGTGCTACGGTGGTGAATATTCCTGATACTACTGGTTATTGCCTTCCTGAGGAATATGGTGCTAAAATCAAGTATCTGATGGAGCATGTTGACGGTATTGAGAATGCCCGTATTTCTACTCACTGTCATAATGATCTCGGTATGGCAACTGCCAATACGCTCCAAGGTGTATTGAATGGTGCCCGTCAGGTGGAGGTTACGATGAATGGTATCGGTGAACGTGCTGGTAATACTTCTCTTGAGGAGATTGCCATGATTCTGAAGTGCCATAAGCATCTCAATATTGATACCAATATTAATACGACTAAGATTGTTCCGATGTCTCGCATGGTGAGCAGTCTCATGAATATGCCTGTTCAGCCTAACAAGGCCATCGTGGGTCGTAATGCTTTTGCTCACTCTTCTGGTATCCATCAGGATGGTGTATTGAAAAATGTTCAGACTTACGAGATTATTGATCCTAAGGATGTCGGTCTGGATGATAACGCTATCGTATTGACTGCTCGCTCTGGTCGTGCGGCATTGAAGTATCGTCTCCATGTAAATGGTGTCAATGTGGAGGATGAAGAGAAGCTCGATAAGATTTACAAGAAGTTCCTACAGTTGGCTGATAAGAAGAAAGAGGTTACTGATGAGGATGTATTGATGCTCGCTGGTGCTGATTCTGCTGACAAGCATGGTGTTCAGCTCGACTGGTTGCAGGTTACTACTGGTAAGGGTGTCAAGAGTGTGGCAAGTATTGGTCTCAATATCGCAGGTCAGAAGTTCGAGGCTGCATCTTCTGGTAATGGTCCTGTGGATGCTGCTATCCGTGCCCTCAAGAAGGTGATTACCAAGGAAATGAACCTCAAGGAGTTCACTATTCAGGCTATTGATAAGGGCTCTGATGATGTAGGTAAGGTTCATATGCAGGTAGAATACGATGGTCATGTTTACTATGGCTTCGGTGCAGATACCGATATTGTGACTGCTTCTGTAGAGGCTTATATTGATTGTATCAACAAGTTCAAGGTGAGATAGTTGTTCTGTTTAAATCTTGAATTGTCATTAAACTTAAACTATAAATATTAAACATTAGCATAATGAATACATTATTCGACAAGATTTGGGACAAGCACGTTGTCCAGATTGTACCGGACGGTCCTACACAGCTTTATATCGACCGTCTTTACTGTCACGAAGTTACATCACCTCAGGCTTTTGCTGGTATGCGAGCACGCGGACTCAAGATGTTCCGCCCTGACCAGATTTTCTGTATGCCTGACCACAATACTCCTACTCACGATCAGGATAAACCAATCGAGGATCCTATCTCAAAGAAGCAGGTAGATACCTTGGCAAAGAACACCGCTGATTTCGGCGTAACTCACTTTGCCATGAACACCAAGGACAATGGTATCATCCACGTGGTAGGTCCTGAGAAGGGTCTTTCTCTTCCAGGTATGACCATCGTCTGCGGCGACTCTCATACTTCTACCCATGGTGCCATGGGTGCCGTTGCCTTCGGTATCGGTACTTCTGAGGTGGAGATGGTGATGGCTTCACAATGTATTCTCCAGAGCAAACCAAAGTCTATGCGTATTAGCATCAATGGTAAGCTCGGTAAGGGTGTAACTGCTAAGGATGTGGCGCTCTATCTGATGAGTCAGCTCACTACTTCTGGTGCTACCGGTTACTTCGTCGAGTATAGTGGCGATGTTGTGAAGGACATGTCTATGGAAGGTCGTTTGACTCTCTGTAACCTCTCAATCGAGATGGGTGCTCGTGGTGGTTTCGTGGCTCCTGATGAGACAACTTTTGAGTACATCAAGGGTCGCGAATATGCTCCTAAGGGTGAAGATTGGGATAAGGCTGTGGCTTATTGGAAAACCTTGAAGAGTGGCGATGACGCTGTATTCGATAAGGAATTGACTTTCGATGCTAAGGATATCGAACCTCGTATTACATATGGTACCAACCCTGGTATGGGTATCGGTATCACAGAGAATATTCCTACTCTTGACCAGATTCCTGAGGAAGAACAGGCTGGTTTCAAGAAGAGCCTTAACTATATGGGCTTCCAGCCTGGTGAGAAACTCGAAGGTCATCCTATCGATTATGTCTTCTTGGGCGCATGTACCAATGGACGTATAGAGGACTTCCGTGCTTTTGCTTCTTTGGTTAACGGTAAGAAGAAGGCTGAGGGCGTAACTGCTTGGCTTGTACCTGGTTCATGGCTGGTTGATAAACAAATTCGTGAAGAAGGAATTGATAAGATTGTAGAGGCTGCTGGTTTCGAAATCCGTCAGCCAGGATGTTCTGCTTGTCTTGCTATGAACGATGATAAGATTCCTGCGGGCAAGTATTCTGTAAGTACATCAAACCGTAATTTTGAGGGTCGCCAAGGTCCAGGTTCCCGTACGATCCTTGCCAGTCCTTATGTGGCAGCAGCTGCAGCTATCACTGGTAAGATTACCGACCCAAGAGAGTTTATGAAATAGTGTTTGATTAATGTTTAATGTTTAGTTGGGTTTCGCTTTACAATACATTCAATATAATCCTATTAAGTAAACATTAAACATTATCAAGTAAACATTAAAAATTAAATATTTAAATAACGATGAAACAGAAATTCAATGTAATCACATCAAGCTGCATTCCTCTTCCTTTGGAGAATGTTGATACAGACCAGATAATTCCTGCCCGTTTCCTCAAAGCTATTGACAAGGAAGGTATGGGCGACAACCTTTTCCGTGACTGGCGTTATAATGCTGACGGTACTCCTAAGCCTGATTTCGTGATGAACGACCCTTCTTACAGTGGTGTTATCCTCGTAGCAGGTAAGAACTTCGGTTCTGGTTCTTCTCGTGAGCATGCTGCTTGGGCCATTGCTGGCGCTGGCTTCCGTGTTGTCATCAGCTCTTTCTTCGCTGATATTCACAAGAACAACGAGTTGAACAACCTTGTTTTGCCTGTTGTCGTAAGTGAAGAATTCCTGAAAGAACTTTTCGAGAGCATCGATAAGGATCATAAGACAGAGGTAAAGGTGGATCTTCCTAACCAGACCGTTACTAATCTTGCAACTGGCAAGAGTGAGCATTTCGAGATCAATGGCTACAAGAAGCACTGTCTCGAGAATGGTTTGGATGATGTGGATTTCCTCGTGCAGAACCGTGACAAGGTAGAGGCTTGGGAAGCTAAAAACAAGTAATTATGGATGTTAACGCAAAGAGAGATAATTCTCGTATCAAGGAGATTGAAATCATGGACTGTACGCTGCGTGATGGCGAACAGACCAATGGTGTCAGTTTCCTTCCTCACGAGAAGTTGATGATAGCAAGAATGCTGTTGCACGACATCAATGTAGATCGCATTGAGGTGGCTTCAGCGCGTGTGTCAGAAGGTGAAAAGGATGCTGTCGCTCGAATTTGCCGTTATGCCAAGACTATAGGTAAACTGGATTCCGTTGAGGTATTGGGATTCGTGGATAACAACAAGAGTGTGGATTGGATTGCTGAATGCGGCGGTCATGTCATCAACCTCTTGGCTAAGGGTAGCTACAAGCATTGCACCCAGCAACTCAAGATGTCGCCTGAGGAGCATCTCGCTCATATCAGGCAGACCATCGACTATGCCCTGAGCAAGGATTTCACCGTGAATCTCTACTTGGAGGACTGGTCGAGCGGTATGCGTGACAGTCGTGACTATCTCTTCATGATGATGGATGAGTTGGTAAAACTGCCTATCAAGCGCTTCCTTCTTCCTGATACGTTGGGTATTCTGAACCCATTGCAGTGTGTGGAGTATATGCGCCAGATGGTGCGCCGTTATCCGAATTCTCACTTCGACTTCCATGCCCATAACGACTACGATCTGGCTGTGAGCAACTCGCTGGCTGCCGTATTGAGCGGCGCCAAGGGTCTCCATGTTACTGTGAATGGTCTGGGTGAACGTTGTGGCAATGCACCATTGGCAAGTGTTCAGGTGATTCTGAAAGACATGTTCGAGGCAAAGACCAATATTAAGGAAGACCGTCTGAACGATATTTCCCGATTGGTTGAAGGATATAGTGGCATTGCCGTGGCTCCGAATACTCCGGTAGTAGGAGACAACGTCTTTACCCAGGTAGCTGGTGTGCATGCCGATGGTGACAACAAGGACAAGCTTTATTGCAACGACCTGGTACCTGAGCGTTTCGGCAGACATCGTGAGTATGCGTTGGGTAAGAACTCAGGTAAGGCGAATATCGTGCAGAACCTCAATGAACTGGGATTGGAACTGACGCCTGAGCAGACCAAGGCGGTGACCAAGCGAATCACAGAACTCGGCGACCGCAAGGAGCTGGTAACCCAGGACGACCTGCCATACATCGTGAGTGATGTGTTGAAGCATGGAGCTCCAGAGGATAAGGTGAAACTGGTAAGTTACATGGTATCTACCTCATACGGTTTGAAGCCTATAGCCAGTGTAAAGGTAGAAATCGATGGCAAGGAGTATGAAGACCGTAGCTCTGGTGATGGTCAGTATGATGCTTTCGTGAAAGCCCTCCGCAATATCTACAAGGTGAAGCTCGGAAAGACCTTCCCTAAGCTCGACAACTATCAGGTAACCATCCCACCTGGTGGTCGTACCGATGCCCTCGTTCAGACCGTCATTACCTGGCGTGAAGGTGACCGTATCTGGCGTACCCGAGGCTTGGATGCTGACCAGACAGAAGCAGCTATCAAGGCAACGCTGAAGATGATTAATATGTACGAGGCAGATAAGAGCGACGAACAGGCTGTTTCGCCTCGAAATCTGGATATGGAATAATATCTCCGAAGATTACGAAATTATCTCCGAAGATTATGAAAATATCTCCGAAGATTACAGAATTATCTCCGAAGGTTATAAACAATAAAACAATTAAAAAATCAAATAAGATGAAATTAAACATTGCAGTTCTCGCCGGTGATGGTATCGGACCAGAGATTATGAAGCAGGGCGTTGCTGTTATGCAGGCCATTGCAGAGAAATTCAATCACGAGTTTACTTACAACGAGGCTATCTGCGGCGCTCATGCTATCGATGAGGTAGGTGATCCATTCCCAGAGGAAACCTTCAAGACTTGTATGGATGCTGATGCTGTGCTTTTTGCAGCTGTTGGTGACCCACGTTTCGACAACAATCCTACTGCCAAGGTTCGTCCTGAGCAGGGTTTGCTCGCTATGCGTAAGAAGTTGGGCCTTTTTGCTAATGTACGTCCTGTTGCAACATTCGATTGCTTGCTCCACAAGTCTCCTTTGAAAGATGAACTCTTGAAGGGTGCTGACTTTGTTGTCATTCGTGAGTTGACCGGTGGTATGTACTTCGGTGAGAAGTATCAGGACAACGATAAGGCTTACGATACAGATATCTATACACGTCCTGAGATTGAGCGCATCTTGAAGGTAGCTTTCGAGTTTGCCATGAAACGCAATAAGCACTTGACTGTTGTTGATAAGGCAAACGTTTTGGCTTCTTCTCGTCTCTGGCGTCAGATTGCTAAGGAAATGGAGCCTCAGTATCCTGAGGTTAATACCGACTATATGTTTATCGACAACGCTTCTATGCGTGTGTTAACAGAACCTACTTTCTTCGATGTCATCGTAACAGAGAATACCTTCGGTGACATCCTGACTGATGAGACCTCATGCATTACAGGATCTATGGGCTTGCAGCCATCCAGCTCTTTGGGTGAGCATACTCCATTGTTTGAGCCTGTTCATGGTTCATGGCCACAGGCAGCTGGCAAGAATCTTGCCAACCCTGTTGCTCAGATTCTTTCTGCAGCCATGTTGCTTGAGCACTTTGGTCTGAACGAGGAAGGTGCTTTGATTCGCAAGGCTGTTGATGCCTCTCTTGATGCCAATGTCCGTACACCTGAAATTCAGGTTGAGGGCGGTGCTCAGTACGGTACCACTCAGGTTGGTGAGTGGATCGTAAACTGGATCAAGAATGCGTAATCTACAGATACTATATTTATATATGATTATAGTATTCTCATGGGGAATGTTTCTTACATTCCCCATTTTTATTGCTTGTTTCTTTGGCTCAAAATATCAAAAGTTTCTTAAATAAAGAAAATATCTCTCATTTTTAATATTATTTAGATTGCTATATTCGTCTATCTGAGGCTAAATGATTACTTTTGCGATTGTTTTAATAAATGCTCCTTATCTTGGAGTGATTAAATACGATTTTAATTTAGAGTTTAAACGTAAAAGTATATAGATTATGGCAGAAGCTATAGATATCCGCGAATTGAATATCCGGATTGAACAACAAAGTCATTTCGTTACCAATCTGGTAACTGGCATGAATAAGGTCATTGTAGGACAGAAGCACCTTGTTGACTGTCTTTTGATAGGCTTGCTTTCCGATGGTCACATTCTCTTGGAAGGTGTGCCGGGATTGGCTAAGACCCTTGCAATTAAAACACTGTCTCAGTTGATTAGTGCCGATTATAGTCGCATTCAGTTTACTCCAGATTTGTTGCCTGCCGATGTAATCGGTACACAGATCTATTCCCAGAAGGATGAGTCTTTCCATGTAAAGAAAGGCCCTGTCTTTGCAAACTTTGTGTTGGCTGATGAAATCAACCGTGCACCTGCTAAAGTACAGAGTGCTTTGCTGGAAGCTATGCAGGAACATCAGGTTACCATTGGCGAACAGACTTTCAAGTTGCCTAATCCTTTCCTTGTTATGGCTACTCAGAATCCTATAGAACAGGAAGGTACTTATCAGCTGCCTGAAGCGCAGGTTGACCGTTTCCTCCTAAAGGTTGTCATTGATTATCCGTCCTTGGAAGAGGAAAAACTTATCATCCGTGAAAATATTCAGGGCAGTATGCCTACAGTGACAGCTGTTACTTCTGCTGATGAAATTCTCAAGGCTCGTAGCATTGTCAATGAGGTATATATTGATGAAAAGATTGAGCAGTATATTGCTGATATTGTTTTCGCTACCCGTTATCCTGACCGTTATGGACTGGCAGATTTGAAGGATATGATTACCTTTGGTGGCAGTCCACGTGCAAGTATCTCTTTGGCAAAAGCAGCACGAGCATACGCTTTCATCAAGCATCGCGGTTATGTGGTTCCTGAGGACGTGAGAGCTGTTGCTCATGATGTTTTGAGACATCGCATCGGTCTTTCTTATGAGGCTGAGGCAAGTGATGTAACCAGTGAAGAAATTGTAAGCCGAATTATCAACAAGGTGGAGGTTCCTTGATGGATACACAAGATCTTTTAAAAAAAGTTCGTAAGATTGAAATCAAGACTCGCGGATTGAGCCAGAATGTTTTCGCAGGTCAATACCACTCTGCTTTCAAGGGTAGGGGTATGGCTTTTGCGGAAGTAAGGGAGTATCAGTTTGGAGATGATGTGCGTGACATTGATTGGAATGTTACAGCCCGTTTCCATCGTCCGTTCGTCAAGGTTTTTGAAGAAGAACGCGAACTTACGGTCATGCTGTTGGTCGATGTGAGTGGCTCGTTGGATTTTGGTACAAGTTGCCAGATGAAACGTGACTTAGCTACAGAGATAGCTGCCACATTAGCCTTCAGCGCTATTCAGAATAATGATAAGATAGGTGTTATCTTTTTCTCGGACAGAATAGAAAAGTATATTCCTCCGAAGAAGGGAAGAAAACATATTCTTTATATCATTAGGGAAATGTTGGATTTCCATCCCGACAGCCAGCGCACTGATATCGGTGTTGCCTTGGAATATTTCACTCGTGTCATGAAGAGACATTGCACTGCGTTCCTGATTTCGGATTTCTATGATGAAAAAGATTATCAGCACAAACTGCAGATTGCCAATCAGAAACATGATGTAGTGGCTATCCAGGTTTATGATTTAAGGGCTAAGACATTACCGGATATCGGCTTGTTGAAGGTAAGGGATGCTGAGACTGGACATGAAATGTATATTGATACCAGTAGCAAGAAATTGAGGTTGGCTCATACTCGTAATTGGATGTATCGTGAAGAAAAACTTCGTGATACATTTGCCAAGAGTAAAGTGGACTGGACTTCCATTGCTACGACTGAAGATTTCTCTAAAGCGCTTCTCATGCTTTTCAAGCAGAGAGGATGAAATGATTACGATGACTGAAGTATATAAATACTTTGCGAATCATATAATATTGGATTAATGATTAAAGTTAAAAGTTTTATATTAGCAATCGCCTTGATTTGCAGTGCCTTTTCTGCTTCAGCACAAAGTGTTGAACAGAAGTTGGATTCTCTGCAACTTCTCATTGGTGAGCAGACTACTTTACATCTTACAGTGACTGCCAACCGTGGTCAGAAGATTGTAATGCCTTCTTTCAAGCCTTCCCAACAGTTGATACCTGGTGTAGAGGTTGTTGGACAGAGTGAAGAAAATACTTCTGAGATTGATGGTAACCGCATTCAGGTGAGTCGCAACTATACGCTTACTTCTTTCGATGAGAATGTGTATGCGATTCCTGCACTCAATGTAAAGGTAAACGGCAAGGACTTTCATGGTAATCCCTTAGCATTGAAAGTACTTACGGTTCCTGTAGATACAGTTCATCCTAACCAGTTCTATCCTCCTAAGGACGTTCAGGACAATCCTTTCCTCTGGAGTGAATGGAGTGGAATCTTTTGGTTGAGCGTATTGATGTTATTGCTCTGTGGTGCAATGTGTTATCTTTTGCAGAGATTAAAGCAGAATAAACCAATTCTCAAAAGTTTCCGTATTGTAAAACGAGTTCCTGCTCATGAAAAGGCTCTTAACGAAATCAACGCTATCAAGCATCAGCGCTCTGAGAATCAGGAGAATCTGAAAGAGTATTATACCCGTCTTACCAATACTTTGCGTGAATATATCAATGGTCGCTTCGGATTTAACGCTATGGAGATGACCAGTAGCGAAATTATCGAATGTCTCCAGTCTGCTGGTGATCAGAAGATGATTGATGAATTGAGACAACTCTTCAGAACTGCCGATCTGGTAAAGTTTGCCAAGTATGAGACGCTCATCAATGAAAACGATTCTAATCTCGTTAATGCCATCAACTTTATCGACCAGACAAAGACCGATGAAAAGCCTGTAGAGGAGAAAATTGTTCCAACATTGAGTGAGAATGATAAGAAGTCTCAGAGTCAGCGCAAGGTCATCAAGTTGCTCTTATGGGCAGGCTCTTTGGCGATTGTTGCTATTTTGGTTTATATCGTCTATACAGTGGTTTCACTTGTTTAACAGTGGTTGTTGGACGATAGTTATTAATAAAACGAAAAAATGGAATTTGCAAGTAAAGGATACTTTCTGTTACTCCTGTTATTGATACCTTATATATTATGGTATTTCCTATACAGGAGAAAGAACGAGCCAACGATGCGTATGAGTGATACCAAGCAGTATCTTTATGCGCCTAAGAGTCTGCGTGTTCGTCTGATTCATCTTCCGATGTTTCTGCGCTGCGTCTCTTTTGTACTGATTGTTTGTGCAATGGCTCGTCCTCAAACCCATAATTCCTGGGACAACAAGACGGTGGAAGGTATTAATATCATGCTGGCGATGGACGTATCTACATCCATGCTTGCTGAAGACTTGAAACCTAACCGTATGGAAGCTGCCAAGGATGTTGCCCATGAATTCATATCAGGACGTCCGAATGACAATATCGGTTTGACGATTTTTGCTGGTGAGGCTTTTACTCAGTGTCCGATGACCACAGACCATTCGAGTCTCTTACGCCTGTTGCAAGATACTCGTACGGATATAGCTGCCCGAGGTCTTATCCAGGATGGTACCGCTGTGGGTATGGGTCTGGCTAATGCCGTGAGTCGTCTGAAAGATTCGAAATCAAAGAGCAAGGTTGTCATTCTTCTGACTGATGGTAGTAATAATATGGGTGATATTTCTCCTATGACAGCTGCAGAAATTGCCAGAAGTTTGGGTATCAGAGTTTATACCATTGGTGTCGGTACTAATAAGGTTGCTCCATATCCAGTACCAGTAGCAGGTGGAGTTCAATACGTGAATATTCCTGTGGAAATAGACACGAAGACTTTGAAGGATATTGCCCAGACTACCGATGGTAATTTCTATCGAGCTACCAATAACAAGGAGTTGAAGCAAATCTATCAGGATATTGATAAACTGGAGAAAACGAAGATGAACGTCAAGCATTTCGCCAAGAGATATGAGGCTTATCAGCCTTTCATTATTGCAGCGTTCTTGATTTTGCTCATGGAAATTCTTCTTAGAATCACCTGGTTGAGAAAAATTCCTTAAAAAAAAGAGGTCGAACTTCCATTTTATACATGAAGTCGATTCTTGTAGATTTAAAAAGATTAGAAAATGTTACGTTTTGAAGATCCTATATTCCTCTGGTTGCTATGCATCCTTCCGGTTTTGGTTTTAATCAGACTGATAGGATGGGGGAGGAGACATGCAAAGTTGAAGAAGCTGGGTGATCCTGAGCTTCTCAAACAATTGATGCCTGGTATTTCTAAATACCGTCCTACGGTGAAATTCTGTCTGCTGTTGTCAGCATTGGCACTCCTGATTGTCATGTTGGCTCGTCCGCAGATGGGTAGCAAGATTTCGCATGATAAGCGACAGGGTATTGAAACTATCATTTGTTTGGATATCTCCAACTCTATGTTGGCAGAGGATGTTGTTCCTTCCCGTCTTGATAAGAGTAAGATGCTGGTAGAAAATCTGGTTGATAATTTTACCAATGACAAGATTGGACTGATTGTTTTTGCAGGCGATGCGTTTGTGCAGTTGCCTATTACCAGCGATTACGTTTCTGCCAAGATGTTCTTGCAGAATATTACCCCTGGTCTGATTCAGACACAAGGCACCAATATAGCTGATGCCATTGATTTGGCTTCTAAAAGTTTTACCCAACAGAACAATGTTGGACGTGCTATCGTTGTGATTACTGATGGTGAAAACCATGAACCTGGTGCAACGGATGCTGCTGCCGCTGCCAAGAAAAAAGGTATTAATGTATTTATCCTTGGTATTGGTAATACGACAGGTGCGCCTATCCCTATGGGTGATGGCGGTTATCTGAAAGATCATTCCGGTAATACGGTTATGACTGCCCTGAATGAAAACATGTGCAAGGAATTGGCTCAGGCTGGTAGCGGACAGTATATTCATGTTGATAATACCAGCGATGCAGAGAAAACGCTGAATGATGATCTGACAAAATTGCAAAAGGGAGATACTTCTTCTGTGATATACAGTGAGTATGACGAACAGTTTCAGGCTGTTGGTATTTTAGTGATATTGCTCTTAATCATAGAAATCTGTATTTTGGAAGTGAAAAATCCTCTGTTGAGAAATGTCATGTTCTTTGGGAAGGCCTTTTCTATGGGAAAGGCTGCCAAATCATCGCAATTGGGTAAAACCAGTATCCTGCTTCTTCTCTTGATTGTGAATAGCGGACTTGCATTTGCGCAGAATGACAGAACCTTCATTCGACAGGGTAATAAGTTATACCGATCTCAGAAATGGGCTCAGGCTGAAACCCAATATCGGAAAGCTATATCTAAGAATGCTAAGAATACCCAGGCTTTGTATAATTTAGGTTGTGCTTTGATGATGCAGCAGAAGGATTCCATGGCGATGGTACAGTACCAGCATGCAGCACAGGAAGAAACCAATGTGCTGAGACGTTCCAAGAGTTATCACAACATGGGTGTTATCATGCAAAACCATCGTGACTATGCCAAGGCTATTGAATGTTATAAAATGGCTCTGAGATGTAATCCTCAGGATAATGAAACAAGATATAATCTTGCTTTGTGTAAGAAACTTCTGAAGAATCAACCTCAAAAGAATAATAAAGATAATAAGAATAATAAGAACAAGAACGACAAAAATAAAAACAAAGATCAGAATAATAAGGACAAGAATAACGAACAAGATAAAAACAATAAGAAAAAAAACGACAAGGATAAGAATAAACAGAACCAGAACGAAGAGCGTAATCAGGACAAGATGAGCAAAGACAACGCAGAGCAACTTCTGAATGCAGCTATTCAACAAGAGAAGGCAACAAAACAGAAAATGCAGAAAGCATTGTCACAGCCTAAGAGCCGCTCTTATGAGAAAAACTGGTAATAGGAATCTTATCACAGACTCTTTTTTTCAAAAAGTAAAATTATGATGTGTATAATGAAACATATTGGACGTTATGCGATATTGGTGGTGATTGCTATTTGCTGTGCTCTAAGTTCCAGAGCTCAGCATATTGTTGTATCTGCTCCATCTCATGTGTCGGCGGGTGAGAACTTCCGTCTGGCTTACACTATTAATACGCGTGATGTGGAGGAATTCCGCATGGGCGGAGTACCAGAAGGATTGGAAGTGATTGCCGGTCCTTATACTTCCCAGCAGTCCAGCTATCAGATGATTAACGGACATACCAGTTCTTCTTCTTCCGTTACTATTACTTATACTTTGTATGCTGCAAAGAATGGTTCTTATACGATAGGATCTTCTCATGCTGTAGTAAATGGTAAGAGAATTGCTTCTCGTGCTGTTAAGGTGAGTGTTTCTGGTCATGCCAGAAATTCCAATGGTGCTCCGAATATGCACGGAAGTTCCAATATGGATGATGAACCTCGTATGCGACAGGCTGGTTCTTCGATTTCTGGTAGAGATCTTTTCATCAAGGTTTCTGCCAATAAGAAAACGGTACATGAACAGGAACCTGTCTTGTTGACCTATAAGGTATATACTCTGGTTGATTTGTCTCAGTTGGAAGGAAAAATGCCTGACTTGAAGGGTTTCCATACTCAGGAGGTAGCTTTGCCTCAGCAGAAGGCTTTTCATAGTGAAATGGTCAATGGCCGTCAATATAAGTGTGTGACCTGGAGCCAGTATGTCATGTATCCGCAGATGACTGGTAAACTTGAAATTCCGTCTATTACTTTTAAGGGTCTTGTCGTTCAGCAGAATCGTAATGTGGATCCGATGGAAGCTTTCTTTAATGGTGGCTCCGGTTATGTTGAGGTACACAAGGATATCAAAGCACCAGGCATGACTATCAATGTTTTGCCTTTGCCATCTCGTCCAGCTAATTTCTCTGGAGGTGTGGGTAAGTTTAATATTTCTGCAAGTATAGACAAGAAAGAAGTAAAAGCAGGTGATCCTGTTACCATCCGTGTGGTTGTGGGTGGAGTAGGAAATCTCAAGCTTCTCAAACAACCTGTCGTTACTTTGCCGAAAGATTTTGATAAATATGATGCTAAGATAACCGACAAGACTCGCCTGACATCCAATGGTGTTGAAGGTAATATGATATATGATTTCTTGGTTGTACCTCGTAATCAGGGTTCTTATAAGATTCCGCCTGTAGAATTTACATATTACGATACATCTTCTAATTCATATAAGACCATCAAGACTCAGGCCTTTGATCTGACTGTGTCTAAAGGCGATGGTTCTACAGGAGGTTCACAGGATTTCTCTGATCAGGCAAAGGATATTCGTGCTTTGAAATTAGGAAAGAGCAAGTTGCATGATTTGGATGATATGTTCTATGGCAGTTTTGGATATTGGACCAGTCTGCTCGTTCCGCTTATCACCTTTATTGTTTTGCTTGTTGTCTTCCGCAAACGAGCTTTGGAAAATGCAGACATCGTGAAGGTTCGTTCTAATAAGGCTAATAAGATTGCTACGAAACGTCTGAAAAAAGCTCAGCAGCTGATGTCTCACGGTAAACAGAATGAATTCTATGATGAAGTTTTGCGAGCATTGTGGGGTTATGTGAGCTATAAGTTGAATATTCCTGTAGAGAAACTCTCTCGTGAGAATATCACGGAAAATTTAGAGATGCATTCTGTCAACATCTCAACGATTGATAAATTTACCCAGGCATTGGATGAGTGCGAGTTCGAACGATATGCACCGGGTGATGCTGCTGGTAATATGAATAAGACTTTCAATTCTGCTATGACAGGAATCATGGAAATAGAAAACGCAATCAATGCTATGCGCAAGGAGCACAAGAACCGTGCAAAAGAGGACAGACAGTCCTATTCTTTCATATGGATTCTTGCATTCTTTCTCCTTACATCTGTGTCTGCTTCTGCAATAACCAAGCAGAATGCAGATGCTGAGTATCAGAAAGGGAATTACCAGCAAGCTATCAAGGATTATGAGGATCTCCTGAAAAATGGTGTTTCTTCTGAGATCTATTATAATTTGGGTAATGCTTATTATCGTACGGATAATATCACAAAGTCAGTATTGGCTTTCGAGCGTGCTCATCTCCTGTCTCCTGGTGATGAAGATATTAATTTCAATCTTCAGTTCGTTCGTGGTAAGACGATTGACAAGATTACACCTGTAAGCGAGATGTTTTTCGTGACATGGTATAAGGCTTTAGTAAATTATACCAGTGTTGATTGCTGGGCAAAGACTGGTATCATAGCGATTATCATAGCTTTGGTTTTAGCATTGGTCTATCTGTTTGCTCCGCAAATCTATTTGCGCAAGATGGGCTTTTTTGGTGGTATATTCTTCTTGGTTATTTTCCTGTTCTGTAATGTCTTTGCATATCAGCAGAAAGAAGTTCTCTTAAACCGCACGGGTGCTATTGTGGTGGCGCCAACTGTGAATGTGAAGAATACGCCTGCTAAATCAAGTTCTGACCAATTCGTCATTCATGAAGGAACTCGAGTTGATATTACTGACAAGTCTATGGATGACTGGCGAGGTGTTCGCCTGGCTGATGGGCGAACCGGTTGGGTAGAGACCAAACAAATAGAGGAAATATAATATGGGAGCATCTCTTTTATTAAATGCGGATTTGGCGTTGCTTCACTTCTTTAATGGAAGTGGTAATATGCTGTTGGACCAGATTGTCTGGCTGCTTTCTTCCGGATTGACCTGGGTTCCTCTTTATCTGGCTTTGTTTTATATTGTAATGAGAAACAATGAAACAATGTCTCAGATAGGATTGGTAGTTCTGATGGCTATTCTATGTATCTTCTTTTCCGACGGATTAGTAGATGGTATTATCAAACCATTGGTTGCCCGTTGGAGACCAAGTAATGATCCTGTTATCAAATATACCATAGAGGTAGTCAACAATATGCGCCAGAAAGATTTCAGCTTCTGTTCTGCCCATGCAGCGAACACCATGTCATTAGCTGTATTTTTCTCTCTCTTGATACGTAGTCGTCTGATGACTTTCACGTTGGTCTTCTGGTCATTGTTGAACTGTTGGACTCGCCTTTATTTAGGTGTACATTATCCATCAGACATTCTCTGTGGACTGGTATTGGGAGTTGTAGTTGGTATATTGGTTTACCTGTTGTATTATCGTTTGTACTATAAGATTTCTCCGAAGATTAAATACATTTCCAATCAATATACAAGTACGGGTTATGCGCACGATGATTTGGATTTTGTGATGGGTGTTATTATGTTCATCCTCGTCTATGTGCTTTTGCGTGCCTGTATCATGATGAGTGGATTTTAATGTGATGTGAGAAATATTGTATGGTGATTGGAATATAAAGAATAAATTGAAAATGGATACAAAACATATTAAAATTAGTGATTACAATTATAGTTTGCCAGATGATCGAATCGCCAAGTTCCCTATAGCTCAGCGAGATCATTCCAAACTTTTGGTCTATAAGCATGGTGTGGTCAGTGATGATGTCTTTTATCATCTGCCAGATTATCTTCCTAAGGGAGCTTTGATGATATTCAATAATACAAAGGTGATTCAAGCACGTATGCACTTTAGAAAGGAAACTGGTGCTTTGATTGAAGTCTTCCTGATGGAACCTGCTGCTCCTACCGATTATGAATTGATGTTCCAGACTACTGGTCACTGTTCTTGGTTGTGTATGGTGGGTAATCTGAAGAAATGGAAAGACGGTAGCCTGAAACGCGATTTTGAAATCAAAGGTCATTCGCTCACTCTTTCTGCAACGATGCGAAGAGGAGAGGCTGGTGCTGACGGCAAGGCTGCTCCTTTAGCTGTAGGTGGTGGAACTAATTATTGGATAGACTTTGATTGGGATAATGAAAATATCTCTTTTGCTGAGATTCTCGAGGCAGTTGGTGAATTGCCGATTCCTCCTTATCTGAATCGCGAAACTCAGGAGAGTGACAAGACTACCTATCAGACGGTTTATTCTAAAATCAAGGGTAGTGTAGCTGCTCCTACGGCTGGTCTTCATTTTACAGATGCAGTCTTGGCAGATTTGGATGCCCATGGTATAGACAGAGAAGAAGTGACTCTTCATGTTGGTGCTGGTACATTCAAACCGGTCAAGAGTTTGGAGATCGAGGGACATCAGATGCATACGGAGTATATCGTTGTTCATCGTCGTAGCTTGGAAAAACTGCTTCACCATGATTGTCAGGTGATAGCTGTGGGTACTACCAGTGTTCGTACGATTGAAAGTCTTTATTATATGGGTGTTCATCTGTTGAAACATCCAGAGGCCAATGAAGAGGATTTGCATGTGAAACAGTGGGATCCTTATGATGATGGTCGTGATGGTGGTCTTGTTGATGATATTACTCCGATGCAGGCTATTCAGGCTATCGTAGATTATTTGGATAAGAATGGATTGGAGGCCCTGCATTCCAGTACACAGATTATTATAGCTCCAGGATATACCTATAAGATTGTGAAGATGCTGGTTACTAATTTCCATCAGCCACAGAGTACTCTTTTGTTGTTGGTCAGCGCCTTCCTGCATGGTGATTGGCGGCAAGTATATGATTATGCTTTAAGTCACGATTTCCGCTTCTTGAGTTACGGAGATTCTTCTTTGCTGATTCCATAAGGGGTAGTCAAGTATTCAAAGACTCAGTTGAGTTGATAATAAATAATAAAAGGTGAATGAGAATTAATTCTCATTCACCTTTTATTATTTATAGGATTCGATAGGATAGAATCTCTATTTTATTTATTATAGAAATCTATGATATTAAATCTATGCATGATTGGAATCTACTTTTTAGTAGCTTCTTGCGATGATGACACGAGCCACAGCAGGCTTGCCGCTTACCATATCCACACCAGGTGTCTGCTCATAAGCGAAAGGCACGCAGCGGATAGTAGCCTGTGTTTCCTCCTTGATCTTTGCCTCGGTCTCGGCTGTACCATCCCAGTGGCAGAGGAAGAAACCGCCATTCTTCACGCGCTCCTTGAACTCCTCGTAGTTGTCGCACTCATAAACGTGAGCATCACGATAAGCACGAGCCTTTTCGAAGATGTTCTTCTGAATGTCTTCCAGCATATCCTTTACGCGCTCTACGATACCGTCGAAGCTTACATTCTCCTTCTCGAGTGTATCACGGCGCATAATCTCGATGGTGTTGTTCTCCAAGTCACGACCACCCATAGCGAGACGCACAGGAACACCCTTCAACTCGTAGTCAGCAAACTTGAATCCTGGACGCTTAGCAGTATTGTCATCATATTTCACTGAGATGCCCAGCTCGCGGAGTTGGTCGATAACAGGCTGCAACTTAGCTGTAATCTGAGCCAACTGCTCCTCGCCCTTGTTGATAGGGATGATAACCACCTGGATAGGAGCTAACTTTGGAGGCAATACCAAACCATTATCGTCGCTATGAACCATGATGAGGGCACCCATCAGTCGGGTAGAAACACCCCAAGAAGTAGCCCATACATACTCAGGCTTATTTTCCTTGTTCAAATAAGTAACATCGAAGCTCTTGGCGAAGTTCTGACCCAAGAAGTGGGAAGTACCGCTCTGGAGAGCCTTGCCATCCTGCATCATAGCCTCTATGGTATATGTGTTCAAAGCACCAGCGAAACGCTCAGTCTCAGACTTTACACCCTGTAAAACTGGAACACCCATGTAGTTTTCTGCAAAGTCAGCATAAACCTTCAGCATCTCCTGAGCCTTTGCCTCTGCCTCTTCCTTAGTAGCATGAGCGGTATGACCCTCCTGCCAAAGGAACTCCGATGTACGGAGGAAAGGACGAGTACGCATCTCCCAACGCATCACGTTACACCACTGGTTGCAGAGGATAGGGAGGTCGCGCCAAGAATGAATCCAGTTCTTGTATGTGTTCCAGATAATAGTCTCTGATGTAGGGCGGATAATCAATTCCTCATCGAGCTTTGCATTCGGATCTACCTCTACCTCAGTACCATCCTCAGTAGAACGGAGGCGATAGTGAGTAACTACGGCACACTCCTTGGCGAAACCTGCTACGTGCTCAGCCTCACGAGAGAAGAAACTCTTCGGAATGAGGAGAGGAAAGTATGCATTCTGTACACCTGTCTGCTTAAACATCTTGTCGAGCTGCTGCTGCATCTTCTCCCAGATAGCGTAACCGTATGGTTTGATAATCATACAACCACGTACAGGTGACAACTCAGCGAGGTCAGCTTTTACTACCAAGTCATTATACCACTGACTGTAATTGTCAGCACGCTTGGTCAAATTCTTAAGTTCCTTAGCCATTTTTATTATTCTAAATTTTAATATTCCAAATATATTATAATATAGGTATAGTCAGATATCTTCGCTCCGTTCTTAGGAGTAAAACATCTTCAGAAAAAGTGCACAATAGGGATTTTCCAACCTAAAATAGGTGTTTCCCTTTGCCCTTTTCATCAAATACCATTAAATTTGCATGCAAAAATACAAAAAAATATTAGAAAAAGCTCCATAATGGAGAAAAAAGAGTTATCTTTGCAATTAAATAACATAAATATAGGAGATTTTGAATATGAATAAGATGAAATTTTCGGTTGCAGCACTTTCTATGCTGTTGGTTTTGGGTAGTTGTCAGACTAAGACTGGTACAGGTGCAGCAGTAGGTTCTGGTGCAGGTGCAGCCCTCGGTGCTATCGTAGGTGGTTTGTTGAACAATAGCCATCGTGGTACAGGTGCCCTCGTTGGTGCAGCTATTGGTGCAGCAGTTGGCGGTGGTGCTGGTACTTTGATTGGTAAGCATATGGATAAGGTGGCTGAGCAGGCTAAGGCTGTTGAGAATGCCAAGGTAGAGCAGGTTACTGATGCCAATGGTTTGGCTGCTGTCAAGGTAACTTTCGATTCTGGTATCCTTTTCCCTACTAATGGTTCTACATTGAGCAGTGCAGCTAAGAATGACTTGGCTAAGTTTGCTGGTGTATTGAAGAGTAATACTGATTGTGAGGTTGCTATTCAGGGTTATACCGATGCAACTGGTAATGATGGTATCAACTTGCCTTTGAGTCAGAAGCGTGCTGATGCTGTTTATAGCTATCTATCTTCTTGTGGTGTAACACGTAATCAGGTAAAGACTGTTGAGGGATTGGGCTCTTCTAACCCAGTTGTCAACACAACTGCAGCTTGTGCTCAGAACCGTCGTGTAGAGGTTTACCTCTATGCTTCTCAGGCTATGGTTAATGCCGCTAATAACGGAACATTGAAATAATGATACTTAAAAGAATTAGAAATATTCTAAGATGGGTGGTGGTGCTGTTTTTCAGTACCACCATTCTTGCTGTTGTAGTATATCGTTTCTTGCCGGTTTATTTTACCCCTCTGATGTTTATCAGATGTTTTCAGCAAGTTGCTGATGGTGAAAGCATTACGTTGCATCATCATTGGGTAAGTATGGACAAAATCTCTCCTCATATGCCTGTAGCTGTAATGGCCAGCGAGGATGGTCGTTTTCTGAAGCATCATGGTTTTGATTTTAATGCCATCGAGAATGCTGCTAAGAATAATGCCCGTGGAGGTAAGGTTCATGGAGCCTCAACCATCAGTCAGCAGACTGCCAAGAATGTTTTTCTCTGGCCTGGTCGCTCTTGGACCCGTAAGGGCTTTGAGGTGTATTTTACTTTCCTGATAGAAATGATGTGGAGTAAGCAACGTATCATGGAGGTTTATCTCAACAGTATAGAAATGGGCAATGGTATCTATGGCGTAGATGCTGTGGCCGAATACCATTTTAATAAAAAGGCTTCTGATCTTTTCAGAAGTGAATGTGCATTGATAGCGGCAACGCTTCCTAATCCAAGAAAATTTGATTCCCAGAATCCGAGCGCTTATATGAAGAAGCGCCAACGCCAGATAGAGCATGAAATGCGTTTTGTGCCTTCTTTCCCAAAAGAAGGTGAGGATTTTGACCCTTCTACTGCAGTGGGTGGTTATAAGGGTAAATAGTTATAATATTTGAAGTTTATGGATTTATTGAACGACTTGAATGAGGCGCAGCGTCAGGCTGTGGAATATATAGACGGTCCTTCGCTGGTGATTGCCGGTGCAGGATCTGGTAAAACACGTGTTCTTACTTACAAGATTGCTTATCTGTTGGAAATGGGATTGAAACCTTGGAATATCATGGCTTTAACCTTTACCAACAAGGCAGCTCGTGAGATGAGGGAACGTATTGATAGGCTGATGGGAGGCGATTTGGCTGCCCATCTGTATATGGGTACATTCCACAGCATCTTTTCACGTATTTTGCGCGCAGAAGCGTTTCATCTTGGCTTCAATAATAATTTCACTATTTATGACGAGACCGATTCCCGCTCCTTGCTCAAGGCTATTGTCAAAGAAATGGGGTTGGATGATAAGATTTACAAGCCAGCTGCCGTACATCATAAGATTTCGATGGCAAAAAACCAGTTGATGGGGCCGAATGAATATACTGCCAATGGTGAACTCCTCCAGCGTGATTTGCGTGAGAAGATGCCTGAGGTGGGGAAGATTTTTGCTGCTTATGTTCAGCGTTGTAAGCAGGCTAACGCAATGGACTTTGATGATTTGCTTACCCTTACCTTCCAGTTGTTCCGTGATCATGAGGATATCAGAAGGAAATATGCTGACCGCTTTGATTTCATTCTTGTGGATGAGTATCAGGATACCAATCAGGTTCAGATGAATATCGTGATGCAACTTTGTAAGGAAAAGCAGCGTGTCTGTGCGGTGGGTGATGATTCGCAGAGTATCTATAGTTTCCGTGGTGCTAATATTGATAATATCCTGAATTTCAGACGCCATTTCGATGATGCCAAACTTTTCAAACTGGAACAGAACTACCGTTCTACCCAAACTATTGTCAATGCCGCAAACAGTCTGATTAAGCACAATCGTAATCAGATTCCTAAGGATGTGTACAGTGAAAATGCAGAGGGAGAAAAGCTTCTGTACCAGCCTGCCTATAGCGATAAGGAGGAGGCTTTAATCGTCAGCAAGGATATCAAGCGATTCAAGCGCATGGATGATTGCGAGTATAGTGATTTTGCCATCCTTTACCGTACGAATGCGCAGAGCCGTAGTTTTGAGGAAGAATTCCGCAAGCAGGGTATCCCTTACCGCATTTATGGTGGATTGAGTTTCTATCAGCGCAAGGAAATCAAGGATATCATTGCTTATTTCCGTCTGGTGGCTAATCCTGATGATGAGGAGGCTTTCAAGCGTATCATCAATTATCCTACTCGCGGTATTGGGGCTACTACTGTCAATAAGGTGATTGATTGCGCCCGCAGCCAGGAGGTCAGTTTGTGGGAAATCATTTCTTCTCCCGAACATTATGGATTAGCTGTCAACAAGGGTACGCTTACTAAGTTGGATCAATTCCGTCTTCTTATCAGTAGCTTTATTGAACGAGCTAATCAGGTGGATGTCTATGAACTTGGTGAGGCTATTATCAAGGAAAGTGGTATCAGTGCTGAAATCTTTAATGGCGGTAAGGACGCAGACAATATTGCCCGTCAGGAAAACTTGGAGGAGTTCTTGAGTGGTATGCAGACGTTTGTGGAGGAACGCAAGGAGGAGGATAGGGCAGAAGAGATATTTCTGACTGATTATCTGCAGGATGTAGCCCTGTTGACCGACCTGGATAGTAAGGGAGATGATGATGCTCCCCGTGTTTCTCTGATGACTGTTCATGCTGCCAAGGGTCTGGAATTCCCAACCGTCTTTGTTGTCGGTCTGGAGGAAAATATTTTCCCAAGTCCTATTTCTGCAGTTTCTTTACGTGAACTTGAGGAAGAACGTCGTCTGCTTTATGTGGCTATTACACGTGCAGAGAAGCGCTGTGTCCTGACCAATGCTAAAAATCGTTTCCGCTATGGAAAGATGGAGTTTGATAATCCAAGCCGTTTCATTGATGAGATTGATTCTCGATTGGTTCAGGCTGAAGGTGAATCGAGTGGAATGGATAGTGGTTATGGCGGAAGAATGCCTTGGGATCGGGATAATTATTCCAGAACCCGCAGGTCAAGATGGGAGCAGGATGATGACGAACCGGAGTTTTTGAGAGGTCAACGTAGACAGAAAACTGTGGTATCCCAATTTATGCCGGATCCAAAGCCATCATTCAGTTCTCAGGGCTATAAGTCTGAACCGAAATCTGCCCCTCGTTCTGACAGTTATAGATCTGAACCGAAATCTTCGTCACTCAATGAAGGAAACTTCAAGTCTGTAAGAGCTGTAAATGCTGCTCGCAGGATTATGGGGAAGGATACACCTGTTTCCGGAACGAATTCTTCTTTTGGAGGATTACAGGAAGGAGTCAAGATAGAACACCAGCGTTTTGGTGTGGGAACTGTGGTGAAATTAGAAGGTTCTGGAGAGAATGCAAAGGCTACCGTAGAATTTGTTAATTCTGGTCGTAAGCAACTCTTGTTGAAGTTTGCTAAGTTTACTGTTGTCAGTTGAAATGAGTTGATGTTCTTATTAAAAAAGCGAAAGAAATAAGATTCTCATCCTATTTCTTTCGCTTTTTAATATGGTAGAGTTTATTAAAACTACGTCATTTATAGAGCCTCATCCTCTGGTTTCTCAGGAATAGCCCTTCCGCCTTTAATCACAGGAAAACGTTTTTTCTTGCGAAGCCATGCAGCTTTTCGCTTTTCGTAGTCCTCCCGATGACGCTCCAGAAAATTGTCTTCCATCTTGATTAATTCTCTTTAAACTTGCTATAGATGACTTTGATCTGAATAGGTCCTGCGGGAACACGCTTGCCATCTTTGGTCTCATATACATCAGTTCCCTTTACTAGTCTGGTAGAGGTCAAACTCATACAGTGTGTCATCTTACTGATAACGGTAGATGAGTTCTCTGTTACTGTAGTAATGGTGATAGGTACGAGTACCGCCTTGTTCCAATTCTCGCTCTTACCCTTGTTCTTATACATGGCAGTAATCAAGTTACTGATATTGCTGAACGTATAAGTGTTCTTGTTGATGGTATTGTATGTAGCGTAGAAAGATGTTCTATTGTCTATAATATCACCATTCTCAAAGAAAGACTTCAAACTGTCTTTAGGCAGTAAGAGAACCGTCTGTGGAGTATCAAAATTATATGCATTGTTTTCATCCACATTGTTGATTCTTGGGAACATAACCGTTGCTGTATTCAGCGTATCCTTCTCATGACCTTTGATGATATCTTCTACAGGGAGAGTAACCTCCGTGAAGATGCCCGCAGGAGACTTCAAGTATGTGCAACTTTCATCTGTAGCCAATTCGTTAATTCTATCCTGGTCATTGGTGATTCTATTCGTCTGAAGAACCTCTTCTGTACCATCAAAGCGGTTGAAACCGGATGAAACAACAATACTGTCTGTTACACCATCAGAAGCCTTGACGGTCTTCTTTCGGGTCCAGTAGAACTGGAGCTCAGTATTCCAGATGTCAGCCACGTTACCGATACCGCCTTCATGCTTGATGTAGAAACCAGGACAGATATTCTTCATGAACTCATAATTGCTCTTGAAGTATTCTGGATGCTTCTCGTAGTTCTGCATGATGTATGTACCATAGTTGTCATACTGTACCCCATTTTTCGTAAAAGGCTTGTTGAAATAAATCTTGAAATAGCCCTTTGATTTGGATAGGGTGTATGTAGCGCTGGAATGCAAATTGTCCTTGCTCACATATCCTTCAGCCATCGGGTCGTAATCAGAATAGTAATTTCTGTCCTCAGACATCGCTTTGGTCATTTCGTATGCAGTAACCTTCATCGGTGCGAGGGTGTCTCCGTATGTGCTCTGATAGCTCACGAGGAGGAAGCAGGAATCAGCTTTGAGTACACCATTGTTGGCATCCTTGATATATTTTAGAGTATCGATGTCGAATGAAGAAAGCGGAGCTAATTGAGCCATATAGTCGGCTGTCAGATAAGCTTTTGTTTCAGGATCCTTTACTTTACCAATAATACCATTATTTGTTTTACTTAAAACGGATCCTGCAGCCAATGAATTGGTAATTACATTGTATGTCGCATCCGTAACGGTGAGTTTATCCACATTATTAGTGATAGACGAACCAATCATGTCGGTAGTGTCATCACAGGCAACCATGGAAAAGGCTGCCATTATCAATGCTGTATATTTGAAAAACTTCATTTCTAATTTTTGTTTTTTAAAACCCTTTACAGGGAACAGAATATTGCAGAATAAACTTTTACTCTTCGTCAGGACAAACCTCATTGATGAAGTTTGTATATGGTTCTTCGAAGTCGTTGCCAGTGAATCCCAGCATAGGCTTTTCTTTCTCCTTGGCATATTCCAGAAGGATAGGGTTTACGCCCTCTTCACCTTCTACCACACCATCTGAATAGTCGATGGCCAGTTTGCCGAGTTCTACGAAGTCAAAGTCGTTCTTGTAACCATCCAGAAGTTCTGCTTTCGCATCGCGGAAATCTACGCACTGCTTAAAGTTGGTGCCTAACTCTCCCTTCAGTTCGTTGTTGTAAAGAGAGATGATAACCTTGGAGTTTGCGAATGAAGGTTCTTCTGCGTAGGCAGTTTTGATATAGAGAGGTACCACAGCACTCATCCATCCCTGACAAACGATTACATCAGGCTGCCAACGTAGTTTCTTGACAGTCTCCAACACGCCTCTTGCATAGAAAATAGCGCGCTCACCATTATCGGTGTATTCCTTGCCATTTTCGTCCGCACCCATTTGGCGGTTGTTGAAGTAATCATCGTTGTCGATGAAATAGATTTGCTGACGGGTTGTCGGAATAGAGGCAACCTTGATAATCAGTGGATGATCCGTATCGTCGATAATGAGATTCATGCCAGAAAGGCGAATAACCTCATGTAGTTGACCACGTCGCTCATTGATAATGCCCCATTTTGGCATGAATGTTCGAATTTCGAAACTTGCCTCCTGCATTTTCTGAGGCAACTCTCTTCCCATGACAGACATGCGGCTTTCAGCTACGTATGGATTAATCTCCTGATTGATGAATAATACTTTCTTTGCCATAATTATTAATTTATTCTTCTCGAATTAGGTGCAAAGTTACAAAAAAAAGTTGAAATTAGCGAAAAAATTAGGGAAAACAAAGAAATCAATGCCCTAAAAGGCATATTTTTATGATATTTTTTTGTTATTTCAGAAATTAGTTGTTATTTTGCACCCTGAAAACAGATTTAAACGATGAAAGTATTCAATAAGATTGTTGACCTCCAGAATGAACTTTTCAATGTTCGCAAGGAGGGAAAGGAAATCGGCTTAGTGCCAACTATGGGTGCGCTTCATGAGGGTCATGCCTCTTTGGTTAAGCGTAGTGTTAAGGAAAACGGTGTTACTGTGGTATCAGTTTTCTTGAATCCTACTCAGTTTAATGATCAGGGTGACCTGGATCGCTATCCTCGCACACTCGATGCTGACTGCAAGCTTCTTGAGGCTTGTGGTGCTGATTATGTATTTGCTCCATCAGTTGAGGAAATGTATCCAATCCCTGATGAGCGCCATTTTGAGTTTCCACCGGTTTCTACCGTCATGGAGGGCGCTAAGCGTCCTGGACATTTCAATGGCGTATGCCAGGTAGTTAGCCGTTTGTTCTATATCGTTCGTCCTACTCGTGCTTATTTCGGTGAGAAGGATTGGCAGCAAATTGCAGTCATCAAGCAACTCGTCAAGTACATCGGTAGTGATGTCAAAATCGTAGAGTGTCCTATCATTCGTGATGAGGATGGTCTTGCGAAGAGTAGTAGAAATACCTTGCTCTCTGCTGATGAGCGTGCTATTGCTCCTTCTATCTTCAAGGCTCTCAAGGCGAGTGTTGAGTTCGCAAAGACTCATACTGTCAAGGAAACTCACGACAAGGTGGTTGAGGATATCAATGCCGTGGATGGTCTTGAAGTGGAGTATTTCGAGATTGTGGATGGTGATACCTTGCAGGATGTTGCTTCATGGGAGGACTCTGCCTATGTTGTAGGTTGTATTACGGTCTATTGTGGAAAGACCCCTATACGCCTGATCGACCATATCAAGTATAAAGGGTAATTCCTGACGATAGAAACAGTATCATTTAGCTCTATATAATTTAGTCAGTTTGATAAAGATAAACGAATCGAGATATGCAAATCGAAGTATTGAAGAGTAAACTCCATTGCGTGACTGTTACGGAAGCCAATCTCAACTACATGGGAAGTATTACCATCGATGAGGATCTGATGGATGCTGCCGGACTGATTGCTGGAGAAAAAGTTCAGATTGTAGATAATAATAATGGCGAACGCTTGGAAACCTACATCATCAAGGGTGAGCGTGGCAGTGGTTGCATCTGTTTGAATGGTGCTGCTGCCCGCAAGGTTCAGGTGGGTGATACGGTTATCATCATTGCCTATGCCATCATGGACTTTGAGGAGGCTAAGACCTTCAAGCCTACCGTGGTTTTCCCGAAAGAGGGAAATAAGGTATAGGATTCTATTCAATGGAAAAGGAAAAAGGTGTGCCTGAAGTGGATTTCCCACTTTTGACACACCTTCTTTTGTATGTCCCACAGATTTCACAGATTTACACAGATTTTTGACTTCTTCAAAGACCGAACAGGTCTCCAAATCTGTGTAAATCTGTGAAATCTGTGGGACATAAAAATATTTAGTGAGAAGAAAAATCAGCGTGCGCAAATATTATATTTTATTTTTCGAGAAATATCAGAGCACCTAAAGAGAGTGAAGCCTCACGTAGTTCTTTCGATATGTTATCGAAAATCTTCATGAACAGACTTACTAAGAGGGGAATAACCATGACTCCTAATACGATACCTCCTGCAAGCACCGTATATCCCGAAGAAGATAGTCTGGGAACTGACTGCTGATAGGACGAATCACATATTGTACAGGGAAGCGGAAGAAATCTCTCACCGTCTTATGACCTACCGGAACGGTCTCCAGGTAGTTCAGAAGTGTTGGACCGTCATACCAAGGCGTCTTTTCACTCTTGTTGACTACATTATCTCCATCCTTGGCGCTGATAGGGATAAATACCACGTTCTTGATATTGAGTGTCTCAGACATCTTCTTGTAGTCTGCGTTAATCTTATTATATATATCTTTACTGAAATCAACCAGGTCCATCTTGTTGATAGCCACCAGAATATGAGGTATTCCGAGAAGCGAAGATATATAGCTGTGACGTACTGTCTGCTCCTATACACCATGTCGTGCATCGATGAGAATGATGCTCAGGGCGCTGGTTCTTCGGGTGTACTGTGATTTCCCCAAGTGGGCAATACCACATGGGGTGTAAAAAGACTACCATACAGGGAGTAAAGAACATACCATACATTTGGTATAAGGCTGCCAAACGTATGGTATGTATGATGGATAACGTATGTGTATCCTATATAATTAAGGTGTAATTACTTTATAATGAAGGGTGTAATTACGGTGTGTCATGGATAGATCTCGATATGGCTGCTGCCGGAGTTGCCATTCTTGATAATCCTTATCTGGGTGGTGATGCGCTCGCTCATCGTGTCGGTATGACTGATGACGCCCACCTTCTTGCCTTGCGAACTTTGCAGCATGGCGAGGGAATCGATGACGGTGGCTAAGGTATCGGGGTCGAGGGTTCCAAAGCCTTCGTCGATGAACAGGTTCTCGAAGGAGATGTTGCGGGAGGATAATGCTGACAGACCCAGGGCGAGACCTAGACTCACGATGAAGGTTTCGCCACCTGATAGGGAGGTGGTGTCTCGGATATCGTCGGCACGGTCGTGGTCGATGACTCTGATGCCCAGCGAATGCTTTACCTGTTGCAGTTCGTAACGGCTGTTGAACTTTCTGATTTCCTGGTTGGCGTGCGCTATCAGGAAACTGAGCGTATAGCATTGGGCTATCTTGCGCAGCGTCTTGCCGTCTGCTCCGATGGCATCCGTAATGGCTGTCCAGTCGTCCTTTTCCTGGGTTACGAGTTGCAGAGCCTCAGCCTTGTCACCCAACAGCTTCACGGCTTCCTGATGGTTCTGCATCCTGGCGTTGGCAGCAATCAGTTCGTTGCGCTGGCTTCTTTCCTGATACTCCTGCTGAATGGCTGAGAGAGCATCACGGGTTTGGGCTGGCCGATGTTCCAAGTGCTGCTGATGCGCCTTTTCTGCGCTTTGGTAAAGGGCGGTAGTTGAAGCCACGGCTTTCTCCTTTTCGTCCTTTTCCCGTCGGATAGCATTCCAGTCTTCGGCAGAGTGAAGCATCTCCCGGATGGTATTTCGGTCGATAAGGCTTGGTTCGATGCTCTTTTCTGCAAGCTGATTGTTATATTCCTCAATCCAAAGGTCTAGTTCCTTTTCCTTCGTCTGCAGAGTCTCCTTTGTTGTCTTATTCTGAGACAGCATGGTTTGATGCGAACCTTTACTGTTGGCGAGTTCTGCCTTCAGTTTGTTGATATTCTCGTTCTGGTCATCTGCTGCTTTCGTAGCCTCATCCTTAGCTGCAGTCAGTCTTTGTTCTGCCGCATCAGGCTCTTCGCCATTCAGAATCTGCTGGTATTGCGCCTGCCATTCCTCCATTTCTTTCTTGGTGTTATTCCACGCTTGAAGAGCTTTCTCGTAAGCTTCTTTCTTGTTCTTTTCTTGTGAAATGAGATTTGTGGTAAGTGCTTTGTGTTCAGCCAGTTTTGTGGCGCAGATTGAAGTGCTTTCTTGAGCGTTATTCAGTATCGTTGAAGCCTTGCTTTCATACGCAGCTTCATCCTTTACAGCCTTATCCTTGAGTTGGGTCAGCCGTTCTATCTCTTTCTGAATCTTGTTAAACAGGCTCAGTTTGCTGCTCGCATCTTTCGCCTTGTTTTCATAGATAGGCAAGAGCGATTTCAGTTCTGCCTCAGCCTTCGGAATCTTTGGATACTGGGCGATGAGCGCCTTCCATTCCTCTTCGTAACTGGCGATTTCTCCCGAGAGCTTTTCCTGTTGCTTCTGGAGCGTCTGTAATTCGCCGTCGTTCTGTTTTCTTTCGCCGGAAAGATCCTTCTCCTGTTTCTGCTGCAGTTTCAGCAGATCCTCTTTCGCTTTCAGAAGTTGCGAGAGTTCCGTGGTGGCTTCCTCAAACTGCCTGTTGTCGGTATGATAAGGATGAGTCGTGCTGCCGCAAAGCGGACAAGGTTTGCCTTCGGTCAGGTTGGCACGATGAATCTCCCATTTCTCACTCACCATGAGGGTATAGGCATTTCTCAGCGTCAGGGTCTCTTTCTCCAAAGCCTCGATGGACAATTTGCCCAGCGCCTCATCTATCTCCGCGTTTCTCTTGCCCAAGACCTGAATTCGCTCCTCATTCTTCTGCTTTTCTATTGTGGCAGCATCGAGATGAGCCACAACCTTGATGGCTTGCAGAACATCTTGCAGTTTCTTTTCGGCTGCCGATTTATGGCTCTGCAGTTCCTCTATATTCTGTCCGGCAGTCTTGCTCTTTTCTGTCTCCCAAGCCTGTTCTGCGGCTTGCGTCGCTTCGTGCAGAACCTGTTTCTGCTTGGCAATCTCTTCCTGTGTCGCTTTGAGAGCAAGGTTCGATTTCTCCGTTTCTGCTTCCCATTTTTGGATGTTTCGGGCGTTCTCTTCCACATCTTTCAGGGCAGTTAGATTCTCTTTCTGTGCCAACTCCAATGCCTCTTTCTTTTCTTTCAGATTCGGCATTGCCGCTTCCATTTTGTTTTTCAGCGCCCTTGCTTCAGCGATGACCGGCAGCGCCTTTTCCAGTTGTTTCTGTGCCTTGCTTACTGCTTCCTTCAGACTGGCGAGAGTTTTCTCGCTTTCGCTGATGGCAGACTCTTGACTTTTGATGTTTGCTTCCGCTTTCAGGATGTTTTCTTCCTGCTCTTGGATGCTTTGCGTCTGTCGCTCTACTTCCTGCAGCTGGTTGACGGCAGGCTGTACTTCATCGTGCAACTGCAGACGAAGAATCTGGGCTTGCATCTCTTTGATGGCATCTGCTGCTTGCTCCATATCAGTCTGGCAGATAGCGATTTGCTTGATTTGCTTGTCGTTTTCCTCAAACCATTGCAGGCCTTTCGAAATGGCTTGCAACTGGCTGTCGAGTTCCTTCTCAGCCTTTTCCAAGCGGTCGATTTCCTCCTTCAGTTGGGCAAGTTCTTCATCGTTCAGCAGGTTCTGTTTAACGACTTCCACCGATGCTGCCATCTGGTTGTAGGCATCCGTCGCCTGGTCTTTCGCCTTCTTGATTTCAGTAGCAATGTTCGTATAAGTTTCCTCGCATCCGATGAGTTTTTCCAGGAGTTCGTACCGTTCGTTTTCTTTTGCCGTCAGGAAGTTGGCAAACGAGCCTTGGGCGATGAGCACGGTACGGAGAAACTGGTCGTAGTCGAGTCCGATGATGTTTGGTAGCTCGTTCCAGTCGGCAGCTTCTTCTGTTATTTCTTCTCCGTTTCTTGTGATTTTATAGAGCGCAGTCTTGGCGTTCTCGTAGCGCACTCTCTGGAATCTGACGTGCCATTCTGCGCGGTAGATGCTGCCGTTGTTGGCAAGGAAGGTGAGTTTGCTGTAACCCTCTTTCTTGCCACGTGTCAGGATGTTTCGGCTGTCGGTAGGAGCCAGACGGTTACTTTCGCTGGCATCGGCAGCTCCGAAAATCTCGATGTTCTGGTTCTTGTCTCCTTTCTTCCTGGGGTAGCGAGGGGCGCGGTTGTAGAGGGCAAGGCAGATAGCGTCGAGTAGGGTAGACTTGCCACTTCCCGTCGGACCTACGATGCTGAAGATGGTGCTCTCGCCTAAGGCACCTTCTTCAAAGTTGATGACCTCGCCTCCCTGTTTGTCAAGCGAAGCGAGGTTGAGTATTTCGAGTTGTAGGAATTTCATAATGATGATGTCGTTAATAAATCGGATAACATTTTCTCCTGTCTTTCGTTCATCGGAGCGTTGTGCCTGATGGCAAAGGCCTCCTTCAAAGTATCAAGTGGCGGTCGGTTGACGATGTCCTCGATGCTGGTGATTTGCTGGGAACCTTGGATGGTGGAGAGGTCTAACTGCGGGATGATGCGCTGGATTTTGCAGAGTACGGCATCCTTCTCATTGACGAGATTCTCCAGTTCCTTGATGTCATCGTTGGAAAGCTTCTCCTGTTTCACCTTCAGCATTACGTAGTCGAAATGGTCGCTCAGTTCGCCATTCATCCTTTCTGAAAGTTCTGAATGGATGAGTTTCTGCCATTTCTTGATGGTGAGTTCCTCCTCGTTTTCAGGCAGAATGCGGAGGGAGTGCTGAGGCTTGTATTCCAGGAAATCTACTTTTATATCCTTGCTCTTGTTTTTGCTGTTTTCCTTTTCTTCTTCTTCTTCCTTCATTCCATCTTTATTTTCCTTCATTTCATCTTCTGTCTTCTTCACTTCCATTTCCTTCTTTTCTCCCTTGTCACATCCGATGGTGATGAGGTCGATTCCGTGTGTGTAGTCTTTCTCGGCGAACGACATTGGAAGAATACTACCCGTATATCTTGCCCAGTCAGTGTTCCAGATATGTTGTCTCTTGTGGATATGCCCGCAAGTCATGTAGTCAGGATGATCGTTCCATCCTTCCAAGTCCACTTCCTCCTGTCCGCCGATAATGATTTTCTCGCTCGCATCCTGTTTGGCTATGTCTGAACCCTTGGCGTACATGTGAGCCATCATGATGCACTTTCTGCCCGGGTATTTCTTTCGTGCTTCAGCTGTCAGTTCTCTCAGGAAGGTGTTGACTCCTTGCGAATAACAGGCGCTCTGGACCACATCACTCCGAAGGAAAGGTACGGCGAGGATGATGACTTCTTCTCCTTCTTCATTGGACACAGGGATGATGAGATCGTCGTAGGAATAGTGCCAATGTCCGCCAGTTTTATTATCGTCCTCGCTTTCTCCCTGCTGCCAGATTTTCCTTACATTTCCTCTGATTTCTACATGGTATCTGGCAAGGAGTGGGCGGGGTGCCTCCAGTCGGCTGGCGGAATCGTGGTTGCCGGCGGTGATGATAATCTGCATATTCGGGCACAGATGGGTGGCATCGGCAAGAAACTCGTAATAAACGGTCTGTGCTGCTGCCGATGGATTTCCATTGTCGAAGATGTCTCCTGCGACGAGGAGTGCATCGGGCTTTTGTTCAGCGATTTGCACTAAGAGCCATTGCTGGAAGTGCTTGTGTTCAGGCAGTCGGTCGTTGCCGTGAAACAAGTTGCCCAAGTGCCAGTCGCTGGTTGCTAATATCTTCATACTCATAGGGGTTGTGTTATCTTTGTCTTTTTCTTTGTTTCAAGTTTACAATCGTTTTTCCTCCGTTTCAAGATTACAATCCTTGAACTCGGAAATGCAATCTGACCACAAAGTTAGCATAATTCTTTGGGATAAGCAAGGAAAAATACCCTAAAAATGAAGAAAAATGACTGGAAAAGTGAAGATATTTGGGTAAACTATTGTTTTCTTCCTGATAATGTTGTATCTTTGCCTAATAGAAATCTTCGTTCAAAGACGTTGAATGTCGGTTCAACGACTCTGAACGGCGGTTCAACGACTTTGAATGTCGGTTCAACGTCTTTGAACGGAGATTTCTCTTAGGATGAGATACTTTTATTCCTAAGTAGGAAGATCCTGTTACTTAGTAGAGATCATATCTCTCAGAGATAGAAGGACCGATTAAGTGAGAAAACTAACAATCTAAATAAGAAAGGAAAAGAAATGGCAAAGTACAAATTGCAGGAAATGAGTGATATGCGTGATGAAGGCAAGCGCAGAGTTTATCCCAAGATGGTGCCCTATCGCACGCTTTCCAGAAAGGAATTCATCGAAAAGATGCAGAGTTATCATCGTGACCTTTCTCAGGGCACTATCGAAGCGGTTCTGACAGATGTGGAAGACGTGTTGGTCCGTATGCTCTCTATGGGTTATAATGTGAATCTCGAAGGCTTGGGCACCTTCTCCTTGTCCCTTGGTTTTGAGGATGACAAGCCTACGGAGATGCAGACAGATGACGACATGATGAAATATCGCAAGGTAGGGGTGAAGAACGTCAACTTCAATTCATCTCCTGAGTTTGTGAAGGCTGTAAAGATGGAGACCGACTGTGATTTGGAACGAGAGATGAGTGGTGTGAAGGTTATCCGCAAGCAACTCTATTCCAAGGAAGAGCGCATTGCCCGTGCCTTATCGGTATTGGAAAAGAACGCAGCTATCACTCTCGGTGATTATGCCTACATCAACGATATGAGCCGCACCGCCGCTTCCCTCGAATTGAGGGAGATAACCCAAGACCCGACATCACCTATCCGCTCGATTGGAAGAGGAAGCCACAAGGTTTGGGTGAAGAGGAAAGAATAAATTAAAATGATAGTGTTATGGATGCAACATTACAAACAATAAATTTGCAACTTCCTAGTTCCGATATGCAATTTTTGAAAGAATTGGCTAAAAGAATGGGATGGGTTGCTAACAAAGTGAAGTCTAACTCTAAAATGCCAGAGTTAGATAAGGCAATTCTCGATGTAAAGGAGGGGAATGTCATGAACTTCGATACATTGGAGGATATGATGAACTATCTGGAAGCTTAGACATGAGTATAAAATGCCTGGTTGAGAAGTAAATCATTGAACTTTTGCATGTGGTTCAAGCACGGGCTGAAGGTCCAAAAGCTCCTAGCCCAGGCAATACCCTGGGTATTAAGGCGTTGCCCCTCTGCGCCCTGTAAGGGCAAAAGCCTTGAATATATGCTGCTTTATAACCAATTTTATTGTGATTTGCAAGAAACTATTTCTCTTTTAAATCATTTGCCGACTTTTCGAAATCAGCTTTGATTTCATCTAATAGTGGATTTCTGTTTTCTACAATGATAGAAGAGTAGAATCCTTGACCTTCAATGGTTGTGTTAGCAGACTGGATGGTATACTTTTGTGGGTCTGCATATTCCTTGAACCATCTTATAAACAAACGATTTCTAACTTCTTCACGGTTGTCACTTGTGTCGCAAATATATAGTAAGACATTCAAGTTTTGAAGGAAGAACTCCTCAATGATGGCAATAATCGTTGTGCTTATTTTATTATCGTATGAGCCATGGATTTTATTGTCATTGTGTATGCAAAATTGATAGCTCATACAACCGCCGAGAGGAAACTCTTCCGTAAAAGAAATGGTATAGTTAATCCCCTTGTCTGTTGCAAACAGATAATCACCCTTATCTGAGCAGATAACTCGATAAGGTGATTTGCTGTTAATGTGATGTAGAGACAATTCTTTCATGCGTTTGCAAATTTAGCATAAATGTCAATGCCATCATATTGTTTTGCTCTTTCGAGCATCTCCTCTTTATGTTTAAGGAGTTGTTTAAACTTTCTGATGGTTTCCTCCTTTGTGTTGTTCTTTGTTGCTTGCATAATAACCTCCTTTTTAATGTTATTGTTATTAATTTGGTGGCAAAGATAAGAAAAGTAAATGAGCTATGCAAGAAAAAAGACACAAAATTTTGTGAAGCCAATTCTTTTTCGTACTTTTGCAGTTGTCTTGCTGTGGATGGCTGGCGATGAGTCGCCGGCTAAGTAAAAGTCCATGGCTTGGCCTATTTTAATAAGAAAGACGTGTACTGACGTTTTCTTCTGTTCAATTGAAACCTGGAAAATTTCAAAATGAGAGACAGAGGAAGGCTGTAGTGGACGACTACTCATCGTGTATATACGCGAGGCATAGGTGTGCCCTTTCCATTCGTATGGAGAGGGTGCGTCCTGTGCTATCAATATATGCAAGTTTGGCGTAGGTGTCTATTGCTTCAATCCTTGTTCTCATAGGTTTTTCCAGGACCTCAATTGGCAAGGATAAAGTAATATGATTCCTATGCCTTTCTTTTTATTATAGCCATTACAAACACAAACAATCTTCTCTGCTTAGGGAATCGGTGGAGCATATTTATAGGGCTAGGAGACACCGATATGGCAAAGAAAATAGATTTGCAAGCTTTGCGCCAGCAGATAAATGAGCTTCAGATTGATAAAGATTTGAAGCACGACTTGTTGGCTGCTATCAACGATAAGCAACGTTATGGACTTGTGTGGGAGGAGAGTTCCGAGGAAGCATGGGAGGAAATGCAAGACAAACTTCCTGTTTTTGTTGAAGATGCCACCAAGCGTTTGGATTCTGCGCCAGAAGGTTCACCTAATCATGTTCTCATAGAAGGTGATAACCTCAATGCTCTTGCTGCTCTTACTTATGCTTATGCAGGGAAGATTGATGTAATTTATATTGATCCTCCTTATAACACAGGTAATAAGGACTTTATCTACAACGACTCTTTTGTAGATAAAGAAGATGGCTTTCGCCATTCCAAATGGTTGTCTTTTATGAATCGTCGATTGAGAATCGCCAAGAAGTTGCTTTCTGAAAAGGGAGTGATTTTCATTTCTATTGATGATAATGAACAGGCTGATTTGAAATTACTTTGTGATAAAACATTTGGAGAAGAAAACTACTTTGCTAATCTGTTGTGGCAATCTACTCCAGGTTCTAATACTGGTAAAGATGTTAAGACGGTTACTGAATATATTTTGATGTATTCGAAGCTGAAAACTATGGTTGATATAAACTCTAAGCCAATAGAGGATAAAAAGAAATATAAATTTCATGATGAACATCTTGCGCATCGTGGACCTTATATCACAAATAAATTAGATCGAAGAATGACCGGAAGCCATTATTCTGAAGCTTTGAATTATCCAATAGATATGCCGGATGGTACAATACTTTATCCTGGTTGTTCTTCTGAAAAGCAAGAGCATTGGAATTGGAGGTGGTCAAAGCAAAAAGTAGAATGGGGAATTGCAAATGATTTTATTCTTTTTAATGAGAAGAATGGAAAATGGGCTGTTTATTTTAAGCAATATTTGAAGGTTGATAATAATGATACTCCTATAGAGCGAGCTTTGCCGTATCAGAATTTGATATTAGAAGACGCAATGAATTCTGCAAGAGGAACGAAAGAGGTTATGGATATCTTTTCTGAAAAGAAATTTGATTATCCAAAACCTTTAAGTTTGATAGTGTTTGTTCTTAATATGGTTTCAAAGTCTGACTCCACCATCCTCGACTTCTTCGCAGGTTCAGGCACGACCCTCCACGCAACGATGCAATTGAACTCAGAAGACGGCGGTCATCGCAAATGTATCTTAGTGACCAACAACGAGAATAACATCTGCGAGAAAGTAACCTACGAGAGAAACAAACGAGTCATTAAAGGTTATACTAACCAGAAGGGTGAAGAAGTCCCCGGCTTGACTCACAATAATCTTCGTTATTATAAAACGGAGTTTGTGCCTCGTGACCAAAGCAACTTCAAAAGTCGTCGAGCTTTGATGGCTTCTCTCGTTGACCTCCTTTGCATCAAAAACAATATCTATCAAGAGCAAGAAACGTTTGGAGGCAAGAAATTTAAGAAGAGCGTATTGCGCTATTTTAAGGATGAGGCTGGACAGATGCTTGTTGTCCTCGACGAGCGTGTAGTCAGTATTATCATTCCGATGATAACTGAGGTTGCGACCAAGCAGAATCCTTTGAAGGTTTATGTTTATAGTGATGGCGCATACGCATATGAGGACGAATTCCATAAAGTCATGCCTGTTATAGAACTGTGTGCCATGCCAGATGCTTTCTTGCAAGCTTTAGAAGGTAGAACGGATATTCTGCCAAAGCAAAAGTATAGTGAGGCTATGATGAAAGAGTTTCAGCAAAACGAGGAACTCGCCATGCAAAACGAGGAGGTTGTGAAAGAAGCTCTCAGCGATGACTATGATTATGTGTTGAAGGAGAAAGAAGATAATGTTACTAATGACATAATAGACTAAGGAGGTAACGAAAATGATAGAACTACGAGATTACCAGAAAAAGGCGGTGCGTGAACTGAAACAGAAGATGATTGACATGCTCAATGATTCTGAAGACCGCCAAAAGTTGATATTCAAGGCTCCTACAGGAGCAGGAAAAACGGTGATGGTGAGTACCTTGCTGGATGAACTGACTCGTGACCTCCCAATGAATGGGCAATGCCGATATTCTCGTGTAGCATGGGTTTGGATTGCTCCTAACAAGTTGCATCAGCAGAGTTATCGCTCCATGCGCAATTTCTTTAGTGAACGAAGATCGTTGCGTCCTGTTATGTTTGATGAGTGTGATCATGTAGATGGTCTGCATCCTGGCGATGTGCTCTTTTTGAACTGGGAGAGCATCAACAAGGATAATGCCGTGATGATACGTGACAATGAGCAGAACCGCACGCTCTACGAACTGATACGGAAGACCAAGATAGAGCAGCATCTGCCAGTGGTGGTTATCATAGACGAGGAACACATGTTTGCCGGACGTAATGCCAGGAAAAGCGAGATGGTATTGCAAGCTATCCAGCCACACATAGAACTTCGTGTATCAGCAACGCCAGTCACCCAAAGCTATCATGCGGTTCTTGTGAAACGTCAAGATGTAATCAATGAAGAAATGATTAAGAAGGGCATAGAACTGAATCCGAATGTGAAGAGCTGCAAGGATCAGTCGGAACTGACGGTTAACCAGCGACTCTTGAAGAAAGCACTTGACAAGCGCAAAGTGTTGGCTGAGGCTTACAAGGAATATGGTATCAATCCGCTGTTGCTCATTCAGTTGCCTAACGATAGCAGCGAATCTATGTCGTCGAAGGACAAGACCATCGCCGAGGAGATGCAAGCTTATTTAGAACAGGTTTGCGACATAAGCGTGGCAAATGGCAGGTTGGCTGTATGGCTATCAAAGGATAAATCGCCCAATCTTCAGAATATCACTCATTCTGATGATATTACTGAGGTGTTGCTGTTCAAGCAGGCCATAGCCTTGGGATGGGATTGTCCTCGTGCCTCTGTCCTTCTGATATTCAGAGAATTGCAGAGCATGACTTTTACTACTCAGACTGTGGGACGAATACTCCGAATGCCAGAGCAGCATTTTTATAAGAACGACATTTTGAACTACGGTTATGTTTATACCGACCTTTCGGCTGACATGATTAGTATTGTGGGAGATGACATGAACTATATCAGCACCCTCTATGCCAATCGCAAGAAAGACTTGCCGAACATCACGCTCCGTTCCTTTTATACGGATAGGCATGGGGCAACAAGAAACCGCTTGGGTTCCCAGTTCCGCAGCATCTTCTATAAGACCATGGAACGGGAATGGGAACAAAACCCGTTGTTGCTCTTCTCTGCAGAAGATTTCTTTGAGGATGATGGTGAGGCTGAGGAGGCTGACGAGGCGAAAAAAAAGGAGGCAGACATGGATGCCAAAATCAAGTTGAATCGCTACAATGCCAAGCGACATGGCGTGCAGACCGATGTATCAAGAATCTTGGTGGCAATCCCGAAGGACACCCCATTGACGGGTGACTCTGGCATCGTGGAGATAACAGACAAGGCAAGGCTGGCTCTGAACGCATCTGAATTACAGAATCTCTTTACGCTATTCTGCCGTAAGAATGTGGGTGGGTTCTCTAAATTTGACAGTACGCCAGTCTTGCAAGGAGCCATCGAGAGTGCCTTGGAGGAATACCTGCAAGTCTTTTCGATGGATGTGCCTAAGGTGGTGCTCTATCATCAGAACCGTCCGCACTTTGAGGAACTGATACGCAAGGCGTTGGTTACCTATGAGGCTACGCAGAAGAGAAACGCCAAGGAGGTGACGATGGAATATCAGCAGTCTGTATGGCAAGTGCCGGAGACTCGTCTCTATAATGCGGCAATGGTGAGAACCACGGAAGGCGAAATCTTCAACCATGCCTTGTATCCTTATTTTGAGCAGATTACGGCATCGAGACCCGAGCAAGAGTTTGCACGTTGGTTGGATGACAAGATGGAATATGTGGAGTGGTGGTACAAGAATGGAGACGAGGGAAAGCAGCATTTCGCCGTTCCTTATACGGATTCGGGTAGTAGGAAACGTTGTTTCTATGTGGATTTCATTGTCAGACTGAAGTCGGGTACCATCTGTCTCTTCGACACCAAAACCAAGGGCAGCGATGCGGATGCGCCAGAAAAGAACAATGCCCTCTTGGATTACATCTCCAGTTATCAAGCTACAGGCAAGAAGATAGTGGGTGGTGTGCTTATCAAGGACGAAAGAACAAGTAACTGGTATTATCCTGGAGGCATTATCGAGAATACAGACAATATTGATGGGTGGTCGGCATTGCATCTGGAAACCCTATAATAAGGTAATCATATATAATAAGGTATGAAGAAAAGCTTGGACAGAACATTCCTGAACTATGGAATCAGGCAGGAAGACATGCAGCTTATAGAGAGTGCATGCCAATCGGAAGGTATAGATGCAGAATGGCTCAAGGATTATATCCTCAAGCCTTTCCATGAAGAACGTAATAACCAAAATGAGCCAAGTCTTGAGGAAAAGAAAGTGACGAGAATACTCAAGAAAGCTCTCAAAGAAATCAAAAAGTAATGAAACTGAAGCGTATCTACATAGAGAATTATAAGACCTACAGAAAGTTGGATTTAAATTTGGAGGTAACGAGTGACCGTCCTATCATCTTGATAGGTGGTGCCAATGGTTGTGGTAAGACAACGCTCTTCGATGCCATCTATTCTGCGCTCTATGGGTTGAAGATTTCCAACAAGCGACAGTTTGAGGAACTCTTCAATTCTGGCGTGAAGAACGAGAGCGGTATAGAAGGCAAGGCTATCATGTTAGAGATTACTTTCTCTGGGGTGGTTCTTGGACAAGAAACGCCTTATCGCTTGTGTCGTGCCTATCGGTTTGTGGATGGCAAAATACAGGAGAGCAATGTGCTCAATATGAATGGTAACAGTTATACTTATGGTTCTGGTTCCACGGCTATCCTACGCAGCACCAATGAAGCGATAGTCAACAAGATTATCTCTGCCAATCTGCCTGCTGAATTGAGCAACTACTTCCTCTTTGATGCCATGAAGACTTCCGATCTCGTGAAGGAAGAACAAATCAACAAGCTCATCATGAAGAACATCAATTCGGTGATGGGTTTCAATAAATACACTCAGTTGCAGAACGCAGCCTCGGCTTATCTTGACGAGAAGAAGGCGGAACGCTTGGAGAACGAGAACCTGCGTGCCGAATACTTGAAACTGACCAAACAGAAGGTGGAGATGGAAAGGGATGTGGCAAGTCTAAACGATGCCTACAATGAAGCATTGAACTATGCCAATGATCATAAGCAACAGTATGAGCAACTGAAGGAGGGACGGAACTCGGATGATGTGATTCGTGATAAAATGCATCAGATAGAGGAGAGCATCAATAGCTTCTATCAGAAGGAAAAGGACTATAGGCAGGATGCTGAGGCTATCTCCAAAGATTTAGAGTGGAAAGTAATTATGCCAAAGGTTGCCAATAGTATCAGTACCGAGGTGGAACTTGTTCTGAATGAGAAGGAGGAGGTGGCTTCTGCAAGGGGCAATATCCTCAATGACCAACAGATAGAAAAGGTTACTCATGATGTAATACGATTGGTTAAGGAGAAATACCCGCAGGTAGGCGAGGTTTCTATTGCCGAGATTATTACGGAAATCAAACGTGAGCAAGACAACAGCGATGATTATAATGACAAATATGGTTTTCTGAGTGATGCAGATGTCAATGTGTTGAGAAACCTGGTTCAGCAATCATATTCCAATCCTTATCTTTCGCTGGATGAAAGACGTGAAAGCTTAAACTTAGAGTTGGCGGATATTCCAAAGAAGCAGGAACAACTGAAAGAATACAAACATGCCTTGACAGGAAACGATTATAGCATTATCGAACTCTATGAGACTAATGATAGAAAAATAGAGGAATTGAAGGCAAAAATCGTGGAACAGAAGAATGCTATCAAAGAAATGGAGAGAAAAATCTCTACTTATGATTATGATATGCCGCAAGTTCCAGATCCTCAATATGATATGCTATGCAAACTTCCTGGCTTCTTCAAGTCGCTTTCCTGTAAGTTACTTAAGGCAAAGAAGGCAAGTATTGAGCGCATGATGAAAGAACAGCTGAACATCAACTTGGTGATTTACGCTGGTTATATCGGTAGGGTCGAGCTTTCGGCAGATGATTCGGATGAAATCTCGTTCAAGATATTCCATAAGAATGGTAATGAGATTTATTTGAGTCAGCTGAACGCCGGTGCCAAGCAGACTGTGATGCAGGTGTTGCTGAAAGTTTTGTATGAATTGGGTGATTACGACCCTCCTGTAATGATAGATACGGTGATGGGTGTTCTTGACAAGGAGAGTCGTGAAGTTATTATCAACCGTTATTTCCCGGATTTGGCTCATCAAACCATTTTGTTAAGTACAGATACGGAAATAACGACAGAGACTGATTTTAAGAAGATAGTGGCTTATGTGGCAAGAACTTATACTTTACATAGAGACCAGGAAAGCCAGTGTACTACTGTCAGCGATGATTACTTTGGATTACAAACTTACGAATTCTAGTAGAAATGAATGTACAAGATATAAAACTTGAGGGAATGAGAATTCTGGAAGGAACTCATGATTTGCTTGAAGAAGTGAAATATGCAATCGAGCAGAAACTGAACCTTTCGGATTACTCAGATATGGTTCGCCCTGTAGTATTGAACTTTACTACGGTTATGCGAATCTGTCTTCTTGTTGGATTGAGCGATAAGACACCAAGAAGTAAGTCAAAGGTAGAGAAATTGCAAACCTCTGCAGGTATGCAGCCATTGGGTGGTTCTTTCTTCACCAAGTCAAATATAAAGGAGGTCTTCGTGGCTCTTATCAAGATGCGTTATAGTGATATTGATGCCGACTGGCAGAATTCTACTTTTCTGAGCAAGGTGCTTTTTAGCGAAATGATGAGGGGTAAGAGTATCTTGATGGAAGAAGGAGGTATTGATGAATGGCTGCACTTCTCTCCGTTGAGAGGTGGAAAGTCGTTGATGGATATTCCTGAATTGAATCTTTATATTGGGCAGTATGAGGATGAAATGGATGCGGCTTTAGACATCAACAGTACTGCTATTTCAAATACACAGATATTGATAGCAGGAACTACTGGTTCGGGTAAGTCAAACTTATTAGCTGTCCTCATCAATCAAATCAGAATGGCATCGGCTGATACCTACTATCCTGTCAACTTTCTCTTGTTCGATTACAAGGGGGAGTTCTCTGATCCAGCCCATGCCGATTGGCTGTCGAAGTTTGAGACCGATTCCTCTGCCATCTTGAATCCGATGGAGAAACCTTTGCCGTTTACTCCGTTCAAGGACTTTACTGGCAGACCTGTCAATGAAATCCACCTGTATTCCACGACCTTGGCAAATGCCATCTGTGCCATATCTTCTGCTAAGATAGGTGCTTTGATGGACAACAGATTAAGCGAGGCTATCATCAATGCCTACAAGGCGAAGAACCAGAAACCAATCACCTTTCAGGAAGTTTTTGACCATTACACGATGTTGATGCCTGAGAAGAAACAGGGTGACATGGATAGTGTAAAATCAGTCTTGAACCAGTTGATACTTAACAATATTTTTGCAGAGGAAGACAAGGTGGATTTGGTGAAAGGTTGCTATATTATCAACTTAGGAAAGTTTGACAAGGAAGGTATTATGGCAAAGGCTATCGTATATTTCGTGACATCGAAGTTGAACAATATTTATGAGCAACTGCCTCCACAGGCAAAGAATGAGGACAGGGTGGAGCTGCGCCATTTCACCATCATCGATGAGGCTCACTATATGCTTGGTTTCGAGAACAAGCCTTTGCAGAACTTGATAGCTGTGGGTAGAAACAAGGGCATGAGCATCATCCTTGCTACACAGAATATGGATTCGTTTAAGAAAGCCTCTTTTGATTTCTATGCCAATGCCCAATATCCACTCATTATGAAGCAACAGCAACAGAATGATGGAGTGTTGAAGGATCTTTTTGGTGTGAGTGGCATGGCTCTGCAGGAACTGAAGCAAGCTATTGCTGGCTTGCAGAAGGGTGAACTGATAACCAAGGATGCCCAAGCTATGGCTCTCGGCATCGGCAAACATTGGAAGAAAATTAAGGTTACTCATCTTATTTGATAATGAATAAAGATATAGACTATTATCTGTCTGCATTCGAAAAGATGAAAAGGGCGATTATGCGGGGTGTGAAAGCTCCGCATAAGCCCATTTTGCTCTTGGCTATTTTAAATCTTTGCCAGCGAGGTATTATAAAAGACAATCATATCGTTCTTTCAAGTGAGTTGGTTGAGGAGTTTAAAAGGTTATGGAGATTGTATATTGGTGAACAGAATACAGGTGATAGTATTTTTGTTGCAGAGGGATTGACCATGGATATTCCTCATAGTTATCCTTTTAAATGTAGCATAGAGAATCCCTATTATCATTTGCAGCATGAACGCTTTTGGCGATTGGTAAAAAATGAGAAAGGCAAAGAAAGGAAGTCTTATTCTAGCTTAAAGTCTTTGCGTGACAGTTTTGCTTATGCAGAAATAGACCAGGATTTATTTGATTTGATGGTTGATAGAGAGTCTGCTGTAATACTGGAGTGTAAGCTTCGGGAACTCGTATAAATCAATCCCGAAGTATTTATGGATGGTTGTCGGTGGCAAAAAATGTTATATAAAGCTTTTGCCCTTTCAGGGCGCATTCCTGACTGCGAGTGTACCCAGGGTGCTGCTCTGGGCTAAGAGCTTTTGGGTCTTCTGTCCGTTCTTTAACCACCTGCAATGTTCTGTTAATAATTTATGTTCGATCTTTCAAGTATTGTGCGCATAGCACGATAGCGAGGATCTTTTTTGATGTCTCGCTTGGGACTAATATCATATTTGCGCTCAGTTTCGTCTGCCATTTCTTGGAAACGACGAGCCTCTTCACCATAGAGTGTTGGTATTGCTTTTATTGGTTGAGCCATATTTTTATCCTCCTACTCTTTGTTAGTTAGCCATGTTCGTTCTTCGTTTAGTTTATTGAAAAACTCTTCTTCATTATAGCTAACACCTGTCCTTTCGTATTCCGCCTCAATGGCTTCAATCCTAGTCACGGCTTCTTCTTCATTGGCCGGATGCCAGCCAACTGGAATCGGCTGCTCTTCTGGCAATGTATATCTTTTCTTTTTCATGGGCTCTTTCCTTTATAGTTTTCTTTTGAATTGTCTAATCAGATATCTAGGACTTCTTCTCATATCCCATAAATCTACGAAAATGACGAGGTCGTTGGCTTCGTCGTAGCGATAGATAATCTTCCAATTCTCCTTGATAATCGCACTATGGTAAGGGCGGTGGAATCGCTTAAGCAATGGCTCTTTGGGTGAAGAAAGAGGATGAAGCATCAGGCGATGCTTGATGTTTTTATACTCATTATGGAATCGCTTTACTGTGGTCTTACCGAATTCTACTAATCCATAGTCGATAACAGTCTTTAATTCCTTTTTGAAATAAAGTGTTAATCTTATGCTAGCCATGGATATTGCGCAATTAGTTCTCTTTCAAAATCTTCAGCATCAATATATTGCCCATTCTCATACTCCGCCTCAATAGCTTCAATCCTAGCCACGGCTTCTTCTTCATTAGCCGGATGCCAGCCAACTGGAATCTTATTCCAGTTAATATCTTCTTCTGCACATTCATCCTCGGGAAGTGCTATGGCGGCATTTCCGTGATAGGCTGGTGCAGGCTCTGCAGCGAAAGCTGCATCTTTCTGCTCTTCTGGCAATGTATATCTTTTCTCTTTCATAAGCTTGCGTATTTTATCTGCTGCAAATTTACGATTATTATTTGAATGGTGCGAGGAAAATGGGAGAAAACTTTGAAAAATAATACATTTTTAAGCTTTTGCCCTTATAGGGCGTATTGCTGACTGCGAGTGTACCCAGGGTGCTGCCCAGGATAGGAGCTTTTGGGCTTTCAGCCCGTTTCAACCATACAGTTAGAGCTCTTTCCTTTATAGTTTTCTTTTGAATTGTCTGATCAGATATCTGGCGCTTCTTCTCATATCCCATAAATCTACGAAAATGACGAGGTAGTTTTCTTTGTTTTTACGCCGATATTCTCCATCATATTGATTTTTTTGCTTTCAGATTTGCATTTTTCAAAAAATAATCGTACTTTTGCCCTCGAAGACGCAATAGTGCGTAGACAAATAATACAAATATGCCAGCAAGGCTATTACCAATCAGCGTGAGAAAGAAAAGTCCAAGGACAAGCCTTCATTTTATGAGCTTGTTCCTGTATATGTGATCAGTTTTATGAATTTCTCTCCTCATGTCGGAGAAGAGATCAGTCAGTTCAAATCTGATGTGATGCTGAGGGAGAAAAATAGCGAAGAACCTTTCACAGACAAGCTTCGCTTCATCTATTTGAATCTTCCGTATTTCACGAAGAAGGCGGAGGAATGTGTAACAGATTTTGAAAAGTGGATTTACGTATTGAAGCATATGACTACATTAGAAAGAATTCCATTTGAGACGCAGAAGAAGATCTTCAAGCGTTTGGCAGAAGTGGCTGACAGCCGCTGCCTGAGCAAGGAGGAAATGGAAAAATATGAAGAGAGCCAGCGTCAGGTTGATAATTACAACCTGGGAATGTATAGTGCCTGGCTGGAAGGAAATGAGAAGGGGATAGAGCAAGGAATAGAGCAAGGAATAGAGCAAGGAAAACTTTCTACTAATCTTGCTGTTGCAAAGAATCTCCTTGCATTAGGTATGCCAGTAAGTCAAATCATGCAAGTTACAGGTTTGAGTAAAGAGCAAATAAGCAGTTTGCAGGCCAAGAAATAATATAAATTCGGATTTAGAATCCTCAAGAAATAAAACGGAGAAAAGTTTTATAAAGTATCTTATAATCAAGGCTTTTGCTCTTTATTGGGCTTGAGGTGTTTCTGAAAATAAAAGTCACAATATCCGGCAGATGGTGCTGAGTATTGTGACTTTACTTTCTTGTTATACAAATCTTTTCTATTCGATGCTTTCTTCTATCGACTTCAATACATAGTCGAGAATCTTATCGGTGTGGCAGAGGGAGATGAAGTTGCTCTCAAACTGGGATGGACTTACGTAGATGCCACGGTCCAGCATGTTGCGGAAATAACGTGCGAAACGTTCCTGATCACTCTTCTTGGTATCTTGGAAATTGCGCACAGGCTGGTCGTTGAAGAACATCGTGAACATCGTGCCCACGTGGTTCACCTGGATGCCCTTGCCTTCTACTATCTTTTCAAGACGGGAGAGGAAACGATTGCTGCGTTCTTCTAAGAGTTCATAAACGCCCGGTTCGCCCAACTGCTTCAAAGTTTCATAACCGACTGCCATCGCCACAGGATTTCCACTCAAAGTACCTGCCTGGTAAACTGGACCCTCTTGGGCTAATACGCTCATGATATCCGCTCTACCTCCGAAGGCTGCGGCAGGGAAAAATAACTTTGATTACGTTGTCGTTAATTTTCATAAGCTATAGCGAGTCTTTATCTATTTACACTTTACACTAATATATGATTAGTGCTTTTTTAAGTCACAGGCAGCCTGCTCGTAGTCAATGAGGTGGTCGATGGTTGGATGATCACCGCAAATTTCACATGAAGCACGTTTCTTCACATTGATGGTACGGAAGTTCATCGTCTTGGCATCGAATGTGAGCAGTCTGTCTGTCAGGAGATCGCCTACGCCCAGGAAATATTTCAATGCTTCTGCAGCCTGAATGGTTCCTAACATACCGGCAATGGCTCCTAAAACTCCTGCCTGACTACAGGTCGGAACGACACCTGCTGGAGGTGGCTCCTTGAAGAAACAGCGATAACATGCTGTTCCTGGCAGATGTGTAAAGGTCTGACCCTGGAAGCGGAGAATACCGCCATGAGAAAAGGCTTTGCCTAATCGAACACAGGCATCATTGATGAGGAATTTTGCTGGGAAATTGTCTGTTCCATCAATGATGAAATCCCAAGGCTGGATGATTTCCTCTGCATTGTGGGAATCAAGGAAATCATGATAGGTAGTTACCTCTACGTCAGGATTGATGGCAATCATCTTCTCCTTGGCACTTTCCACCTTAGGTCTTCCCAAATCTTTGGTCTGATGAATGACCTGTCGTTGCAGGTTGCTCAGATCAACAACGTCTGCATCTACGATACCGATATGTCCCACTCCGGCTGCAGCCAGATAAAGAGATACTGGTGAGCCTAAACCTCCTGCACCGATAATTAGGACTTTGGCATTGAGGAGCTTTTCCTGTCCTTCAAGACCTACATCCTGAAGCAGGATATGTCGGCTATATCTCTCAATTTGTTCTTCACTTAATTCTATCATCTTACACTGTTTTTCTTTTACGGATGAATACTATCACTTATTAAATACGTTAACGATACAGAATACGTACATTAACGACAACGTAATCTAATATATTAAACTATTTAATAAGCATTTTATTGTACAGAATTTCTGTCTTACTTCTTAAAAAATGCTACTTTTAATAGTTTTTTCTCTTTAAGATTTTTTTTCTTGCTATTTTGCATGCAGTTGATTCCTGCTTGACGACAGAGATTCTATTGAATTTAGCAAGCGCCTCCTCCCATGAAATATAGGAAATCTACACGGTCACCTTCTTTCAGTTGTATTTTCTCGTAGTCTTCTCTTTCTACGAAATCTTCGTTTACCTGAATGGTTACCATTTCTGGCTGGAACACTTTATTGATTTTTATCAGTTCTGCCAATGTGAGAGGAAGTGTTACTTCCTGCTTTTCGTCGTTTACAATAATCTGTGCCATAATCTTATTTTTTATTTGTTATTTTCTGGGTGCAAAGTTACTGCGATTTTGCGACCTATACCATACCACCCCGGGGGTATTTTGGGTCACATTATGATAGTATGGTATATACCACAAATGGGGTAGAAGGATACTATATAAGTATAAATAAGACTAAAAAGCTGCAGATATACGCTTAAAGTAAACCAAAAATAGGTATAAGTAATTGTTAAAAAAAAAGTGGTACATCCCAAAGAGGGTGTACCACCTTATATAGATATTTACTGAAAATCAGATTAGATCTGCTCGCTCCAGTCCTCCTGGCTCTTACGAACGTAAGTCTGGT
>ERZ1023886.13-NODE-13-length-86122-cov-60.426180_pt1 | contig 86122 bp, 83 predicted proteins | sample MGYA00380395_ERZ1023886 | MGnify/ENA primary metagenome ERZ1023886 (study PRJEB33179, sample SAMN07449002) | human gut metagenome | biome: Human-gut; feature: Human associated habitat; material: Faeces | host: Homo sapiens | place: India: Bhopal | collected... | reverse complement strand
AGAGCAACTGACTCTTAATCAGTGGGTCTAGGGTTCGAATCCCTAAGGGTGTACAAAAAGAGCATTTCTTAACAGAAATGCTCTTTTTTGTTTTGTTTTCTCCCTACCATTTCATATCACCTTTAAATATTACTTTATATCTCTTTAAATATCACTATAAAAAAGTTGCAGCCATCCAAAGTTTACACCCAGACAACCGCAACCAATTTACCAATCAAAAATATCTAAAATCTTATCCCGCCATCATCACACAACTCTACTATCAACAGAAGAGCCAGTAAAGAACTGCCAGCACAGCTATCATAACAACAGCTACCATTGCTTTAATCATGCAGGTAGCCACCTTTTTTAAGACAAACAGTCCTACAACAAGGACTACCAATGCCAGCGCATAATATCCAAAATCATTCATATCACATTATTATATAGTATAAACTACCAATCAGTATTCATCACCCTATTAACGATCATTCTTTAATGCCCTGCGGAATTCAGCCGGTATCGGAGTTTCAAATTCCATAGGCTGATGCGTTACGGGATGATAGAAACATAGCACATAGGCATGCAGGCACAAGCGCTGGCATGGATCATCACCATTACCATACTTAATATCACCACACACCGGATGCCCCATATCGGCCGTATGAACACGAATCTGATTCTTACGGCCCGTTTCGAGTTTGAACTCCACCAGAGAATGAGCGGTGGTACGCTCTAATGTATGGAAATGGGTAACAGCATACTTGCCGCCATTATCCGTATCACTACTGTAAGTAATATAAGCCTTGTTATCTTTCAGCCAGTTGGCAACGGTACCTTCATCTTCTTCCATTTCTCCGGAAACCAGAGCCACATATCTGCGGTCGTACACATTATGATGCCAATCATCCTCCAAAGCCAGTTCCGTCTGCTTATCCTTGGCATAAATCATCAAGCCCGAAGTATCACGGTCAAGTCGGTGTACTACATGCGCCTGGCAATTCTGGCGAGTCTTATGAAAATAATCATCAAGCACCGTTTTTACATTCAGAGTAGAATGACCGGCTGCCATACTCAAGATACCAATGTTTTTCTCGACAACAATCAGATATCTGTCTTCATAAACAATCTTAAGGTATCTGCTTTTAAATACCTCCTGATTTTTCTTTGTCTTGCTCACACTCACCTTCATACCCGGCTTCAGGGCATAGTCAAACTGGGTAATAGTTTTGCCATTTACCTTGATTCCCCTACCCTGCAGAGTCTGCTTCACCTTAGTCTTGCTAGGTCCCTTCACATTCTCCATCAGCCATTCCAGCAACGGAGCAGGTTTTTCTACCTTGTAATGCTCATATTCATTTGGGTTTCCGTAGCCATAAGCATTATTGGTATGCTTATTAAAATTTCCTTTTCTATTTTGTTGTCTCATATTGTTATCGATATCATTTTCTTAACATGAAAAACACAGAATCAATGCTGCATTTTCTCCGTTTCAGCCTACAAAAGTAAGACTTTTCTGCAAAATAACAAAAAGCCACCATGTTTTTAACTAAAAATTAGTAACTTTTGCCAATAAATCATTGTGTTTCAAATATTTTTTTGTAATTTTGCAGCTGAATAACAGAAATTGCAATGACGCAAAGAGAAGATAAAGAAAGAAACAAAACTGCCCGAGAATGTCTCGGAAAGTTTTTCTACGACCTTGCCAAGACATGTTTCTTGGTCATGGTTGCAGGTAATGCCGTCACGATATATGCAGATGGCGAATTAAAAATCTTCAATATTACCAGTATAATTATTGGTTTATTCCTTACTTGGCTTTTTGCATATATTGCTAATAAGGTATTAATAAAAAAATAAAATTATGGGAGAAGGTTTAACAATTATATTTTCCATTATATTGGTACCTGCACTGGGGTTTGCCATTTGGCTTCGTACTCCGCAGGGTGAGCGTTTCTTGAAAAGTCTAGACTAACAACTCGATTCTTTCAAGGCATTAATAGTAGTAAAAAAAACAAAAATAAAAGTACAGAATAATAAAAAGGAATGATTACAGTACAAAATCTTGCGATCCAATTCGGAAAGAGAGTGCTTTACAAGGATGTAAACCTCAAGTTCACTCATGGTAATATTTATGGTATCATCGGTGCTAACGGTGCCGGAAAATCTACTTTCCTCCGCGCTATCAGCGGCGACCTTGAACCAAACAAGGGTACAGTAGAAATGGGACCAGGCGAGCGACTTTCTGTCTTGGAACAGGACCACTTCAAATATGACGATTTCCGCGTGATGGATACCGTTCTGATGGGCCATCAGCCATTATGGGAAAACATGAAGGAGCGCGAGCGCCTCTATGCTAAGCCAGAGATGACAGAAGAAGATGGTAACCTCGCTGCTGAGCTGGAGCTCAAGTTTGCAGAAATGAATGGTTGGGAGGCTGAAAGCAATGCCGCACAACTTCTGCAGAACCTCGGTGTAAAGGAAGACCGTCACGACAAACTCGTAGGTGAACTCTCTAATACAGAGAAGGTGCGCGTGATGCTGGCAAAGGCACTCTTCGGCAACCCAGACAACCTCCTTCTCGATGAGCCTACCAACGACCTCGACCTCGACACAGTTGAGTGGTTGGAAGACTATCTCAGCAACATTGAACAGACCGTACTCGTAGTATCTCACGACCGTCACTTCCTCGATGCTGTAAGTACCCAGACCGTAGATATCGACTTCGGTAAGATTACTATGTTTGCAGGTAACTACTCTTTCTGGTACGAGAGTTCTCAGTTGGCTCTCCGCCAGGCTCAGAACCAGAAGATGAAGGCAGAAGAGAAGAAGAAGCAGTTGGAAGAATTCATCCGCCGATTCTCAGCTAACGTTGCCAAGAGTAAGCAGACAACATCCCGCAAGAAGATGCTGGAGAAGCTGAACGTCGAAGAAATCCGTCCATCAAGCCGTAAATACCCAGGCATCATCTTCCAGATGGACCGTGAGCCAGGTAACCAGATTCTGGAGGTAGAGGGACTGAAAGCATGCGACGAAGACGGAACAGTGCTCTTCGACCATGTAAACTTCAACATAGAAAAGGGCGAGAAGGTAGTATTCCTCTCTCACAACCCTAAGGCGATGACCGCACTCTTCGAAATCATCAACGGCAACCGAAAGGCTGACGCAGGTGACTACAAGTGGGGTGTTACTATCACAACAGCTTATCTCCCACTCGATAATACAGAATTCTTCCAGAGCGACAAGAATCTGGTAGACTGGTTGAGCCAGTATGGTCCAGGTAACGAAGTTGCCATGAAGGGCTACCTCGGAAGAATGCTCTTCAGCGGCGAAGAAGTACTGAAAAAGGTAAATGTCCTCTCCGGAGGTGAGAAGATGAGATGTATGATTGCACGCATGCAGTTGCAGAACGCCAACTGCCTGATTCTTGATACACCAACCAACCACTTGGACCTGGAGAGTATTCAGGCATTCAACAACAATCTGGTAGGTTTCAAGGGCAATATCCTCTTCTCTAGCCACGACCACGAATTCATCAACACCGTGGCAAACCGCATCATCGAGCTCACTCCATCAGGCACCATCGACAAGCTCATGTCTTATGATGAGTATATCTACGATGAAGCTATCAAGGAGCAGAAGGCTAAGATGTACGGATTCTAAACAAAAAGTTATTCTGCTGTTAAACAGCAACCACAAATTATCTTATAATTTAATAGTGCCAATTCGATGAGAATCGGGTTGGCACACTTTTTGTCAAACAACCAATAACAAGAATTATCATGTTTAAAAAATTTAAGACTATGTCAAAAGAAAAAGAAATCAATATAGAGGACGGAAACGTTCAGGAGACTGTTCAGAATGAAAATAATGAGCAGACAACTCAAAATGAAAATACTGAGGAAAATCAGAATACTGACAACAAGGCAGAAGAAGGTGACAACAATACAGACGCTGCTGACAAGAAGGCAGAAGAGATTGATCCTTTAACAAAAGCACAGCAAGAGGTAGAGGAACTCAAGAAACAGTTACTCTATAAGACTGCTGAGTTTGAGAATTACCGCAAGCGTACCCTCAAAGAGAAAGCAGAACTGATTTTGAATGGCGGCGAGAAGACTGTAGCTGCTATTCTGCCTATTCTCGACGACTTTGAGCGTGCCATCGCTGACAAGAGCGAAGACCCTAAGGCTATCAAGGAAGGTGTCCAGATGATTTTCAACAAGTTCGTAAAGACACTCGAAGGTCTTGGCGTAAAGAAGATTGAAACCAACGACAAGGATTTCGATGTAGATTTCCACGAGGCTATTGCTATGGTTCCGGGAATGGGCGATGACAAGAAGGGAAAGATTATTGACTGCGTCCAGACAGGTTATACGATGAACGACAAGGTGATTCGCCATGCCAAGGTAGCTGTAGGTCAGTAAGAAAGAAATATCAAGAATTATTTTTCAAAATCCAGAACATTCTATTAGAATTCTGTAAGAAAATTCAATATTTGAAATAAGCAAATGGCTAAGAGAGACTATTATGAGGTGCTGGGCGTAGACAAGTCGGCATCAGAAGACGAAATAAAGAAGGCGTATCGAAAGATTGCCATCAAGTATCATCCAGACCGCAACCCTGGCAACAAAGAGGCGGAAGAGAAATTCAAGGAAGCTGCCGAAGCTTACGAAGTTCTCCACGATGCCCAGAAGCGCCAGCAGTATGACCAGTTTGGTTTCGACGGCCCACAAGGTGGATTTGGCGGATTTGGCGGTGGTGCCAGCATGGACATGAACGACATCTTCTCTATGTTTGGAGATATCTTTGGCGGACACGGCGGTTTCAGCGGCTTTGGTGGCGGCGGATTCGGTGGCGGCTCACAGAAGCGGGTTTACCAGGGTGGCGACCTTCGCGTAAGAGTAAAACTGACTCTTCAGGAAGCAGCAACAGGTGTTACCAAACGCTTCAAGATTCGCAAGGATGTAACTTGCTCTGCATGTCACGGAACAGGTTGCGAAGGTGGTGCCCAGCCAGAAACATGTCCGGAATGTCATGGAAGCGGCTATGTCTTAAAAACGGTGCGCAGTATGTTCGGCATGATGCAAACTCAGGCTGCATGTACAAAGTGTGGCGGTGAGGGAACTATCATCAAGAACAAATGTAAAGAATGCGGTGGCGACGGAATCGTGAAGGGCGAGGAACTCGTAGAAATCAATATTCCTGCAGGTGTCGACAACGATATGGTTGTTACCGTTGAAGGAAAGGGTAACCAAGGCAAGCACAATGGTCTCTACGGAAACCTACAGGTACTGGTAAGCGTAGAAAAGAACGATGATTTCGAGCGTGTTGGTCAGGACTTATACCATAATCTTGTTCTTGACTTTGCAACTGCCACTTTGGGTGGCGAGGTAGAAGTCCCTACCTTGGATGGTAAGACGAAGATCAAAATAGAACCAGGTACACAACCAGGCAAACAGATCCGTTTGCGTGGCAAAGGTATGCCGGCTATTAAGGGATATGGTTATGGCCGTGGTGATATTATCGTCAATATTACCGTTTTCATCCCTACCTCTCTGACCAAAGAAGAAAAGGATCTTGTTGTGAAATTCAAGGAATGCGATAATTTCAAAGCAGATAATGCAGAGAAGAAATCTCTCTTTGAAAGTTTCAAGAATCTCTTTAAAAAATAAACAGTAAAGAGCAATCCCCGAAGAGGGCGAACTATCTTCGAAAGAACAGTTCGCTCTTTTCGGGGATTATCTGTATATATAATAAGGTATAACATATAACATGAATTATCAAGAAACTGTTGAATATCTTTTCACCAGCACGCCGGTTTTTGAAAAGATTGGAGCCAAGGCATACAAACCTGGGCTTGATACGATGTATAAAATGGATGAACACTTCGGACATCCTCATAACCAATATAAATGTATCCACATTGCAGGAACCAACGGAAAAGGTTCATCATCCCATACCCTTGCTGCAATCCTGCAGAGCCAGGGCTATAAGGTCGGCCTGTTCACATCTCCACATCTTGTAGATTTCAGAGAACGCATTCGCGTAAATGGTGAGATGGTAAGCGAAGAGTATGTAATCGACTTTGTAGAAAACAACCGGAAATTCTTCGAACCGCTACATCCTTCGTTCTTTGAACTGACCACCATGATGGCATTTCAGTATTTTGCAGAACAAAAGGTAGACTTTGCCGTCATCGAAGTTGGATTGGGAGGAAGACTGGATAGTACCAACATCATCACTCCTATCCTATCCGTTATCACGAACATCAGTTTTGACCACACCCAATTCCTCGGGAATACACTCGGCGAGATTGCAGGCGAAAAGGCGGGTATCATCAAGCCACAGATTCCTGTCGTTATTGGCGAATGGAACGAAGAGACCCAACCTGTATTCATCAAGAAAGCCCATGAGCAGAATTCTCCTATCCATTTTGCACATGCAACTGACGCAGACACGAACTTCGAACTGAAAGGCAACTATCAGAAAAAGAACTTCTGCACCATATCCGCAGCCGTAGAATGCCTGAAGGAAGAAGGAATAGAAATCAAAGATGAAAGCATAAAGAACGGCTTCGAACATGTATGCGAGCTGACAGGCTTACGTGGCAGATGGGAAAAACTCAACGAGCACCCTCTCACCATCTGTGATACAGGGCATAACCTTGCCGGATGGGAGTATTTGGAACCTCAGATTGCATCCGTCACAGCCGATACGAAACATATTGTCTTCGGAATGGTTGATGACAAAGATGTAGAGCATGTAATGGGACTATTAGAAAAGTTGCCAAAAGAAAGCACGATTTTCTATTGGACACAGCCATCAACCAAAAGAGCGATTCCTGTAGACAAATTATACGGATACGCACAAAAGCGCGGCTTAAACGGAACATGCTATCAAACTATCGCACAGGCATTTAACAAAGCAAAAGCAAACGCAAAAAAAGATGATTTTATCTTTATTGGCGGATCAAGTTACGTCGTTGCCGATTTGCTATCAGAATCATTTTAGGATTTTTTAAATCAAAAAGTTCATAAAATATTTGTAATACTCATTTTTTTTTAGTTACTTTGCAGTACATTACTTAAACCAAAGTAAGGTAACTAAAAAAAGTGAGATATTATGAATACAGAACCAGCAAATAAGTGTGGTTTGAAAAGAGAAGATTTTCAGACCACAGTGAATGGCAAGAAGACTGATCTCTTCGTGTTAAGAAACAAGCAAGGCAACGAAGTTGCAGTGACTAACTATGGTGGAGCAGTCGTAGCCATCATGATGCCTGACAAGGATGGCAACTATGCCAACCTCATCCAGGGTCATGACAACATACAGGACGTCATCAACTCACCAGAGCCATTCTTGAGTGTGCTCATCGGTCGTTATGGCAACCGTATTAAAGAAGGCAAGTTCATACTTCACGGCAAGGAGTATCACTTGGCATGCAACGATGGTCCCAACCACCTGCATGGTGGACCTACAGGTTTCCACACTAAAGTTTGGGATGCAACCCGCATGAGTGATAGCGCTGTCGTGTTGAAATATACGAGCCCTTATGGTGAAGAAGGCTTCACTGGTGAGTTGACAGTTTGGGTAGCTTACACATTGACCGACGACAATGAGTTCGTTATCAAGTATCAGGCTACAACCAACAAGACAACCATCTGCAACCTGACACATCACGCTTTCTTCTCAATCCAGGGTATTGCTAATCCTACCCCAACAGTTGACAATATCATCTGTGAGGTAAACGCAAACTACTATCTCCCTATTGATAAGTATTCTATCCCTACAGGTGAAATTTTGAAGGTTGAGGGCACACCATTCGATTTCCGTACACCAAAGCCAATTGGTCAGGACATCAATGCAGACAACGAGCAGATCAAGAATGGTCAGGGCTATGACCACAACTATGTATTGAACAAGACAGAAGAAGGTGAGTTGAGTTTCGCTGCCCGTATAAAAGACCCTGTAAGCTGCCGTACCATGGAGGTTTATACCACAGAACCAGGTTTGCAGATGTACACAGGTAATTTCCTTGCAGGTATCTCAGGACAGTTTGGTGCAACATTCCCACGTCGCAGTGCAGTCTGCTTCGAGGCACAGAAGTTCCCAGACACTCCAAATCACACCTATTTCCCAAGTTGCAGATTAAATCCGGGTGAAACATACACCCAGAAGACAATCTATAAGTTTGGAATTGACAAATAAATCAGAATAAATCATGGAGCAGGTACTCTAAACAGCACTTGCTCCATTTTCGCGCTTGAATGACAAAACTCATCCAGCGCGACAACAATCTTAAAGAGAAGTCTTAACGTCTTTAAAGAAGAAACAACCTCTTAGAAGAAAAGAGTAGCAACCTCTTTACAATAAAAGAGAATCAATAACCTCTTCAAAAAGAGTATAAACAAGCTTTTCGCAAATAATAATAACAAATAACAATATCAACTATCAAAAAAAATGGAAAACCAAAGTAAAAATGGCAATATCATCGCCATTATCACGATGATGTTCCTCTACGCCATGATTTCGTTCGTAACGAATTTGGCTGCTCCTATCGGAGTTATTTGGAAAAATGTATTCGCTGACAGCGGAAGTGCTAACATGATCGGTATGTTGGGTAACGCCATGAACTTCTTGGCTTACCTCTTCATGGGTATCCCTGCAGGTAAGTTGCTCACCAAGATCGGTTACAAGAAGACAGCCCTCACCGGTATCGCTACCGGATTCGTAGGCGTGCTCATCCAGTTCCTTTCAGGTAAGTTCGGTGCCGACATCTCAGGCTTCGCCGTTTACCTCTTCGGTGCGTTCATCTCAGGTTTTGCTGTTTGTATTTTGAATACTGTTGTAAACCCAATGTTGAACCTCATCGGTGGTGGTGGTAACCGCGGTAACCAGTTGAACCTCATCGGTGGTACATTGAACAGTTTATCCGGAACTTTAACCCCAATGCTCGTAGGTGCCCTTATCGGTACTGTTACTGCTAACACCAAAATGGTAGATGTGAACCTCGTGCTTTACATTGCCCTTGCCGTATTCGCAGCAGCATTCGTTATCTTGAACTTCATCCCTATCCAGGATCCAGAGATGGGTAAGACTACAGACAAGACTGTATTCGAGCATTCACCATGGGCTTTCCGCCACTTCAACCTCGGCGTTATCGCAATCTTCGTTTATGTAGGTGTTGAGGTAGGTATTCCTGGAACATTGAACTTCTACATTTCTGATACAACAGCAAATGGTGGTGGTTTCATCAATGGTACAGCCTTGGCAAATGCAGCAGCTATCGGTGGTTTCGTTGCAGGTACATACTGGCTCCTAATGCTGGTTGGTCGTCTTTGCTCTAGTTTTATTGCAGACAAGGTATCTAGCCGCATGATGATGATGATTGCCAATGGTGCATGTATGATCTTTATCGTCCTCGCCGTACTTCTCGGCAAGTCAACAACAGTAGAAATGCCTGTATTTACAGGTACATCATTCCAGATGGTTACAGTGCCTATCGCTGCCATGTTCCTGGTACTCTGCGGTCTCTGCACTTCTATCATGTGGTCTTCTATCTTCAACCTTGCTACTGAGGGTCTTGGCAAGTATACAGCCCAGGCTTCAGGTATCTTCATGATGATGGTAGTAGGTGGCGGATTGATGCCATTGGTACAGAACTTCATCGCAGACAACGCTGGCTATATGGCTAGTTACATTGTGCCTCTCATCTGTATGGCATACATGTTCTTCTATGCTGTAGCTGGTTGCAAGAACATCAACAAGGATATTCCTGTTGATTAAAAACACGAAATAAATTAGCCCTAAGGCATATATAGTCTTAGGGCTAAATCATATAATCAAATCTTTAGTAACAACACAACAAAAACTTAACTAATTATGGATATTGAAAAAGTAAGAAGCCGATTCATCAAGCATTTCGATGGTAAAACAGGTAACATCTACATGTCACCAGGTCGTATTAACTTGATTGGTGAGCATACCGATTATAATGGTGGATTTGTTTTCCCAGGTGCAGTAGATAAGGGTATCATGGCAGAAATCCGTCCTAACGGAACAGATACCGTCATGCTCTACTCTATCGACTTGAAGGACCGTGTAGAATTCAAGGTTAATGATCCTGAAGGTCCTCGCGCTTCATGGGCACGTTACATCTATGGTGTTTGCCAGGAGATGAAGGCATTGGGCGTTGACGTAAAGGGTTTCAATGCAGCATTCTATGGTGATGTGCCTCTCGGTGCTGGTATGTCTTCATCTGCTGCTCTTGAAAGCTGTTTTGCTTTTGCTTTGAACGACCTCTTTGGTGACAACAAGGTTTCTAAATGGGATCTCGTTCTCGCAGGCCAGGCTACTGAGCACAAGTATGTAGGTGTTAACTGCGGTATCATGGACCAGTTTGCTTCTGTTTTCGGCAAGGAAGGTAAGTTGATGCGCCTCGATTGCAACAGCCGCGAATTTGAATACTTCCCATTCGAGCCTAAGGGCTATAAACTCTGCCTGGTAAACTCTAAGGTAAAGCACGAGTTGGCAGGTTCTCCATACAACGACCGTCGCAACTCTTGCGAAAATGTTGTTAAGCACATTGCAGCAAAGCACCCAGAAGCTAAGTTCGAAACTCTCCGTGATTGCACATGGGAGCAGTTGGAAGAGGTTCGCGCTGAGGTAGGCGAAGAGGATTACAGCCGCGCTCACTTCGTATTGGGCGAGAAGGACCGCGTATTGGCAGTCTGCGATGCTCTTGAGAAGGGCGACTACGAGACAGTAGGTCAGAAGATGTACGAGACTCACCACGGCTTGAGCAAGGAATACGAGGTAAGCTGCGAGGAACTCGACTTCTTAAACGATGTTGCTAAGGAGAACGGTGTTACTGGTAGCCGTATCATGGGAGGTGGCTTCGGTGGCTGCACCATCAACCTGGTAAAGGACGATATCTACGACAAGTTCGTTGAGGACGTTACAGCTAAGTTCACAGCTAAATATGGTCATGCTCCAGAGATTTACCCTGTAATCATCTCTGAGGGTTCTCACAAGGTTTGCTAATATATACATTATATATAATATAAGGAACTGCAGTTAGTATTTGCTAACTGCAGTTTTTTTTGTTCCAAATAAGACAAAAACAGGCGTTTTCATACAAATAGTGTTAAAAAGACACTTTAGGAGAAAAAAAGTTAGGGAAAACGCTTGCAGATTCGAAATAAAATTGTAATTTTACACCCAAAATGAATAGACAATAAAAAACAGCCTAAAAATGAGTACATTTAAGACCCTATTTATGGGAGTTGGTTTTGCGGCTATCGCTACCCTCTCAGCTTGTTCATCAAGCAGCAATGCAAGTCTCACACAATCTGGTTTGAATCCAGCAGATTTCGATTCAACAGTATTGGGCAAGAAGACTGAGTTAGTAACTCTCAAGAATGCAAACGGCATGGAAGTTTGCCTCACCAATTATGGTGGACGTGTCGTTTCTATTTCCGTTCCAGACAAGGACGGAAAGCCAACAGATGTGGTTCTTGGTTACGATAATATCCATCAGTATGCTGACACCCTTAACTCTCCTTCAGATTATGGTTCTTCTGTAGGACGTTATGCCAACCGTATCAAGGATGCTAAACTTTCACTTGCTGGTTCAACATACCAGTTGAAGGCAAATGATAATGGCAACTGCCTGCATGGTGGTGGTGCTACAGGATGGTTGAACCAGGTTTACGACATTACAGAGAAGAACGACTCATCCGTTACCTTCACTATCAATGCGAAGGATGGCGAGAATGGTTTCCCTGGCAACGTAACAGCAACAGCTAAATATACAGTCAAGAGTGACAACACACTCGACATCGAGTTTGGCGCTACAACAGACAAAGAGACCGTTGTCAATATGACCAACCACAGTTACTTCAACTTGAATGGCGATCCATCTAAGGAAGGTTTCGATCAGGTAATGTACATCAATGCAGATAAGTTCACTCCTGCAGATTCACTTTACATCCCAACTGGTGAAATCAAGAGTGTCGATGGAACCCCTATGGATTTCCGTAAACCTGCAGAAATCGGCAAGAAAGTTGATTATAACTTTGATCAGATTAAGAATGCCACAGGTTACGACCACAACTGGTGTTTGAACACATATAAGGATGGTAAGGGCGATGACAAAACAGTTTGCGCAAGCCTCTACTCACCAAAGAGCGGTATCCTTCTTGAAGTATTTACCAACGAGCCAGGCATTCAGGTTTACACCGGTAACTTCCAAGGAACAGGTATTGCCTGCAAGCATGGCATCAAGTATCCTAAACACGTAAGCGTTTGCTTCGAGAGCCAGAAATATCCTGATTCTCCAACCAAGATTGCTCAGGGTGTAAAGGATTGGACAGATGCCACATTGAAGCCAGGAGAGAAATACTATTCTCACCTCGCTTACAAATTCAGCGTTAAAAAGTAAGCTTAAGTTAGTTTAAAAGTTAGCGAACCGGCGGATAAAGTCCGCCGGAACAGCTAACATCCAACAAGAAGTTTTCGCAATGACAAAAAACGAAATGTGCTGGATAAGAAACTAACATAATAAGCATCCAATAAAAGAAAAGAATAAACAAATAATAATAAATAAACAAACAATCTTATAGTAATTATGAATTGGAATTCAACAGAATTCGTATGGCTTGATTGGGCTGTACTCGCCATTGGTGTAATCGGCGTAATTTGGGCTGTCTGGCACGCAATCGTGAAAGACAGAAAGGCTCAGAAAGGTGAAGACTCTTCTGCCTACCTCTTCGGTAAGGGTGAGCCATGGTATGTAATCGGTATGGCTATCTTTGCTGCCAACATTGGTTCTGAGCACCTCGTTGGTTTGGCTGGTACAGGTGCCAAGAGTGGTGTCGGTATGGCACACTGGGAGATGCAGGGCTGGATGATCCTCATCTTGGGTTGGCTGTTCGTACCTTTCTACCAGTTGCTCATCAACAAGATGGGTAAGATCATCACCATGCCAGACTTCCTGAAGTTCCGCTATACCCAGCGCACAGGTTCATGGCTCTCTATCATCACCCTCGTAGCTTACATCCTTACTAAGGTGAGCGTTACAGCCCTTACAGGTGGTATTTTCTTCGAGTATCTCTGGGGCTTGAACTTCTGGGCAGGTGCTATCGGTTTGATTATCCTCACCACCATCTTCACCGTATTCGGTGGTATGAAGGGTGTGATGACATTGTCAACTATCCAGACTCCTATCCTCGTCATCGGTTCTTTCCTCGTACTCTTCCTCGGTCTCTCTACCCTCGGCGGTGGCAGCATCTCTGCCGGTTGGGCCGACATGATGGATTACTGCGGAAAGCTGAACAACGGCTACGGTACAACTCACATGTTCCACTGGGAGGCAGGTGACTCTATGTATCAGGAGTATCCTGGTTTCGTAGTATTCATCGGTGCAACCATCATCGGTTTCTGGTACTGGTGTACAGACCAGCACATCGTTCAGCGTGTATTGGGTCAGGTTCCTGGCGAGAGCAACGTAGAGGTTATGAAGCGTGCCCGCCGCGGTACTATCGCAGCCGGTTTCTTCAAGGTTCTCCCTTGCTTCATGTTCCTCATTCCAGGTATGATTGCAGCAGCCTTGGCTCAGAAGGGTGCCATCCAGATGAACGAGACTGATGCAGCCTTCGCCATCATGGTAAAGACCGTTCTTCCTGCAGGTATCAAGGGAATCGTAACCATCGGTTTCATCTGCGCACTCGTTGCTTCATTGGCAGCATTCTTCAACAGCTGTGCTACCCTCTTCACCGAGGACTTCTACAAGCCATTGAAGAAAGGTATGTCTGAGGCTCACTACGTACTCGTAGGCCGTATAGCTACAGTGGTAGTTGTTATCCTCGGTTTCGCATGGTTGCCAATCATGATGAAGATGGATACATTGTATAACTATCTTCAGGGAATCCAGTCACTCTTGGCTCCAGCCATGGTAGCCGTATTCGCAATGGGTATCTTCTTCAAGAAGATTACTCCAAAGGCAGGTGAATACACCATGATTACCGGTTTTCTCATCGGTATGCTCCGCCTCGTTACCAACGTCATCACTGATACAGGTAAGGCTACAATGGATGGTGCATTCTGGGATTACACCGCATGGTTCTGGCAGACCAACTGGCTCGTATTCGAGTGCTGGTTGCTCGTATTCCTCATCATCTTCATGGTAGTAGTAAGCTGCTTCACTCCAGCTCCAAGCAAGGAGCAGGTAGAGGCAATCACCTTCACATCAGACTTCAAGAAGTCTATCCGTGAGAGTTGGAGTGCCTTCGATATTATCGGTACCCTCGTAGTAATCGGCCTCTGCGCAGCATTCTACGCATACTTCTGGTAAAATATTATTCACGTCAGGAGTAAGAAGTGAGGAGTCTGGAATTTTCTTAAAGATCAGACAAAACTGTTTCTGTTGAAAAAATCCGCGATCCTTTCTTCTCCTTCTTACTCCTTGATTTTCCTCTCGAGCCTGCTCTATGAAGAGCAAGCAAAAGAACACAACTATACATACATTGAATCATTACATCAAAACAGCAGAAAGACCATGACCCAGTTTTATAATGAATACTCCAAAGTATTAGTATCCGTCGATTGTATCATTTTCGGTTTCGACGGTAGTAACCTCCAGGTACTGATAGGCAAACGCAAGATGGACCCGGGAAGAGGCGAATGGTCACTCTATGGTGGTTTCGTTGGCGCAACAGAAAATCTCGAAGATGCTGCCAACAGAGTCATCCTGGAACTTACTGGAATGAAAAACCTCTATATAAGACAAGTAGGAGCTTTCGGCCGCATCGACCGTGACCCAGGTGAGCGAGTTATCTCTATCGCCTATTGCACTCTCATCAATGTGAAAGACTATGATGACAGCCTCCGTGTAGAACACGGATTGGAATGGGTTAGTCTGAACGAACTTCCAGAACTTTACTCAGACCACAAACTCATGATCCGCAACGCTATCGCACAGATACGCCGCCGCATCAATCATGAGCCATTAAGCTTCAAACTCCTCCCAGACCTCTTTACGCTGACACAGCTTCAGCATGTATTCGAGGCAGTAATAGGCGAAGAGATTGATAAGCGCAACTTCCGCAAACGCGTGAAGGATATCGACTTCATCGAGAAAACAGAACTCATCGATAAAGTCAACTCGAAACGAGGCGCCGCCCTCTACCGCTTCAACAAGAAAGCATACGAGGAAGACCCATCGTTCAACTTGAAATAGAATAAACAACTTAAAACAAAAGATATTATGTTAGAAGAATTAAAAGAAAAAGTGTTCAAGGCAAACCTTGATCTCGTTAAGCACAACCTCGTGCTCTTTACATGGGGTAATGTGAGTGGCATCGACCGCGAGAAAGGTCTGGTTGTCATCAAACCATCAGGCGTCGATTATGACACCATGAAGGCTAGCGATATGGTAGTGGTAGACTTGGAAACAGGTAAGGTAGTAGAAGGCGATCTGAATCCATCATCTGATACACCAACCCACTTAGTTCTCTACCGCGCATTCCCAGAGTTGGGTGGCGTAGTTCATACTCACTCTACTTATGCTACCGCTTGGGCACAGGCTGGCTTGGACATCCCTAACATTGGTACAACTCATGCTGATTACTTCCACGATTGCATCCCTTGCACTGATGCGATGACAGAGGATATGATGGCAGAATATGAGCACAACACAGGTGTTGTCATCGTTGACCGTTTCAAGAAAGATAACATCAACCCAGTTCATACTCCTGGCGTATTGGTTAAGAACCATGGTCCTTTTACATGGGGTAAGGATGCAGACCAGGCTGTTTATCACGCAGTAGTAGCTGAACAGGTAGCAAAGATGGCTTTCATCTCATTCTCTGTGAATCCAAACACCACCATGAACCCATTGCTCGTAGAGAAGCACTTCAACCGCAAGCACGGTCCTAACGCTTACTACGGACAGAAAAAGCACTAATTAAAGGGTGTCTCAAATAAAGATATTGAATCACATTAACAATAACAATTAATACAACAAACAATCATGATTAAAGCATTTGAAAATTTAGAGGTATGGTTTGTAACTGGTGCACAGCTTCTTTACGGAGGCGAAACAGTTAAGATAGTTGATGGTCACTCAAAGGACATGGTAGATGGTCTGAACAACAGTGGCATCATCCCAATCAAGGTAGTTTACAAGGGCACAGCTAACTCTTCTGCAGAAGTAGAGGCTGTCATGAAGGCTGCCAACAACGATGAGAAGTGCGTAGGTATCATCACATGGATGCACACCTTCTCTCCAGCTAAGATGTGGATCAAGGGCTTGCAGGCTCTCGAGAAGCCTCTCCTCCACTTCCACACTCAGTACAATGCAGAACTCCCTTGGGATTCTATCGACATGGACTTCATGAACCTCAACCAGTCTGCTCACGGCGACATCGAGTTCGGTCACATCTGCACCCGTATGCGCATCCCTAGAAAGGTAGTTGTAGGTTACTGGAAGAGCGAAGAGGCTCAGAAGCAGATTGCTACATGGGCTCGCGTAGCTGCTGGTGTTGCTGATGCTCACAACGTACGCTGCTTGATGTTCGGTATGAACATGAACAACGTTGCCGTAACAGATGGCGACCGTGTAGAGTTCGAGCAGCGCTTGGGTTACCATGTAGATTACTACCCAGTATCTTCACTCATGGAGTACTACAAGAAGGTAACTGATGCAGAAGCTGATGCTCTCGTTGAGGAGTACAAGAAGGAGTACACCATCAAGATTGATGAGTCTGGCGAGGAAGTATATTGGGAGAAGGTGAAGAACGCAGCTAAGGCTGAGATCGCTCTCCGTCGCGTATTGAAGGATGAGAATGCAGTAGCATTCACAACCAACTTCGATGACCTCGGCGATGCTGACATCGACGATCCAAACTTCTGCGGTTTCGACCAGATTCCTGGTTTGGCTTCACAGCGCCTGATGGCAGAGGGTTATGGTTTCGGTGCAGAGGGTGACTGGAAGACAGCTTGCCTCTACCGCACACTCTGGGTAATGAACCAGGGCTTGGAGAAGGGTTGCTCATTCCTCGAGGACTACACACTCAACTTCGCTGAGGACCGCACATCAAGCCTCCAGAGCCACATGCTCGAGGTTTGCCCATTGATTGCTACAGACAAACCAAAGCTCGAGGTTCACTTCCTCGGCATCGGTATCCGCAAGCAGCAGACTGCCCGTTTGGTATTCACATCTAAGACAGGTAAGGGTGTTAAGGCAACTGTAGTTGACCTCGGCAACCGTTTCCGTCTCATCGCAAGTGAGGTAGAGTGCATCGAGCCAAAGGCAATGCCTAAGCTCCCTGTAGCTTCAGCTCTCTGGGTTCCACAGCCAACCTTCGAGATTGGTGCAGGTGCTTGGATCCTCGCTGGTGGTACTCACCACAGTGCATTCTCTTACGATATCACTGCTGAGTACTGGGAAGACTTCTGCGAGATTCTCGGTATTGAGTTCGTCAACATCGACAAGAACACAACTATCAGCAGCTTCAAGCAGCAGCTCCGCAACAACGAGATTTACTACATGCTCAACAAGGCGTTGAGATAATTTAAGTGAAGAGTGAAGAACGAAGAGTGAAGAATTCCATTGCTTTTCTCTTTGTTCCTTACATTAAAGAAAGAATCAATAATGAGCGCAAAAACTATTATAGAATCAGGTAAGGCCATTCTCGGTATCGAGTTTGGCTCTACCAGAATCAAGGCTGTCTTGATCGACACCGACAACAACCCTATCGCACAGGGTAGCTTTGAGTGGGAAAACCAGTTGGTTGATGGTCTCTGGACTTACAGCATCGACACAATCTGGAAAGGTTTGCAGGATTGTTATGCCGACCTCCGCAAGAACGTGAAGGCTGAGTACGACTGCGAAATCAAGCAGTTGGCTGCCATCGGTATTTCTGCGATGATGCACGGCTACATGGCTTTCGGTAAGGATGAGAACATTCTCGTTCCTTTCCGCACCTGGCGTAACACCAACACAGCCAAGGCTGCAGCCGAGCTTTCAGAGCTCTTCCACTTCAACATCCCATTGCGTTGGAGCATCTCTCACGTATATCAGGCTATCCTGAATGGTGAGGACCACATCAACAAGATTGACTTCCTTACTACTCTCGCCGGTTATATCCACTGGCAGCTCACAGGCAAGAAGGTTTTGGGCGTAGGCGATGCATCAGGTATGCTCCCTATCGACTCTAACACCAACAACTACGATGCAGAGATGGTAGCTAAGTTCGATAAGCTCATCGAGCCTAAGAACCTGGGCTGGAAGATTCTCGACATTCTCCCTGAGGTACTGAACGCAGGCGAAGATGCTGGCGTATTGACCGAGGAAGGTGCAAAGAAGCTCGACCCATCAGGCACACTCCAGGCAGGCACCCCACTCTGTCCTCCAGAAGGTGATGCAGGTACTGGTATGGTAGCTACCAACGCTGTACGTCAGCGCACAGGTAACGTCAGTGCAGGTACATCTTCTTTCTCTATGATCGTATTGGAGAAAGCCTTGAGCCGACCTTACGAAGTCATTGATATGGTGACAACTCCAGACGGCAGCCCTGTAGCAATGGTTCACTGCAACAACTGTACTTCAGACCTCAATGCATGGGTAGGTTTGTTCAAGCAGTATCAGGAGTTGCTCGGTGTTCCAGTAGATATGAACGAGGTATTCGGCAAGCTCTACAACCACGCTCTTGAAGGCGATGCTGATTGCGGAGGATTGATTGCTTACAACTATATCTCTGGTGAGCCTGTAACAGGTCTTGCAGAAGGTCGCCCTATGTTCGTACGTTCTGCCAACGACCACTTCAACCTTGCCAACTTCATGCGTGCCAACCTCTATGCTTCAGTAGCTGTATTGAAGATTGGTAACGATGTATTGTTCAAGGACGAGAAGGTACAGGTAGATCGCATCACAGGTCATGGCGGTTTGTTCAAGACCAAGGGTGTAGGTCAGCGCATCCTCGCTGCAGCCATTAACTCCCCTATCTCTGTCATGGAGACAGCAGGCGAAGGTGGTGCATGGGGTATCGCCCTGCTCGCAGGTTATCTCGTAAACAACAAAGAGAAGTTGAGCCTGGCAGATTATCTCGACAAGAAGGTATTTGCAGGCAATACTGGTGTAGAGATTGCACCTACTGCCGAAGATGTAGCCGGTTTTGATAAATATATTGAAACCTACAAGGCTGGTCTTGCTATCGAAAAGGCAGCAGTTGAGAACAAAAAGTAAATAAACGATAAATACGTTTGTGGGGATTCCTCCTCCACAAACGTATTATACTTAAAATCGACAACAATTAATAAGAACAATGATGAAGAAACTTTTCGCTACCACATTGCTTTCAACAGCAGTTGCATTCTCAGCACAAGCTCAGGATGTAACAGGAACAATCCATGCCAACCAGGGAACACAGAAAATCAATAAAGAGATTTATGGCCAGTTTGCCGAGCATCTCGGAAGTTGTATCTATGGTGGTCTTTGGGTAGGTCCTGATTCTAAGATTCCTAACACTCAGGGTTACCGCAACGACGTGCTCCAAGCCCTCAAGGACCTGAAAGTGCCTGTATTAAGATGGCCTGGAGGATGCTTCGCTGACGAGTATCACTGGATGGATGGTATCGGTCCACGTGAGAAGCGCCCAAAGATGCAGAGCAACAACTGGGGTGGAACCATTGAGGACAACTCTTTCGGTACACACGAGTTTCTGAATCTCTGTGAGATGTTGGGTTGTGAGCCTTACATCAGCGGTAACGTGGGTTCCGGCACTGTTGAGGAATTGGCAAAGTGGGTGGAATATATGACAAGCGATGGAGATACTCCTATGGCAAAACTCCGCCGACAGAACGGCCGCGACAAGGCTTGGAAGGTAAAATACCTCGGTGTTGGTAACGAAAGTTGGGGCTGCGGTGGCAACATGCGTCCTGAGTATTATTCAGATCTCTTCCGCCGCTACTCTGTTTATTGCCGCAACTATGACGGGAACCAGCTCTATAAGATTGCATCTGGAGCGAGCGATTACGATTATAACTGGACTAAGGTATTGATGGACCGTATCGGCAACCGTGCCAACGCCATCTCTCTACATTATTATACAGTAACAGGCTGGACAGGCAGCAAGGGTTCTGCCACCAAGTTCAACAATGAGGATTACTACTGGACAATGGGCAAGGCGCTCGGCATAGAAGATGTCATCAAGAAGCACGAGGCTATCATGGACAAGGCTGATCCAAAGAAGCAGGTAGCCCTCCTCGTTGACGAATGGGGAACCTGGTGGGATGAGGAGCCTGGCACTATCAAGGGCCACCTCTATCAGCAGAACTGTATGCGCGATGCCTTCGTTGCTGCACTCTCGCTGAATGTATTCCACCGCCATACAGAGCGTGTGAAGATGACCAATATCGCACAGATTGTCAACGTACTCCAGTCAATGATTCTGACAGATACAAAGGGAACAGGTCACATGGTTCTGACTCCAACCTATCATGTATTCAACATGTACAAGGACTTCCAGGAGGCAACCTATCTCCCAATGGATGTAAAGTGCGACTCTATGGATGTTCGCGGCGATGATCACGCAAGAGATGGAAGAAAGATTCCATTGGTATCTACTTCAGCAGCCAAGAAGGCAGATGGAACCATTGTGGTTGCTCTTGCCAATGTCAGTCTTGACAAGGCTCAGCAAGTAGAGTTTAATCTGGATGGTGCAGCTGCTCCAAAAACTGTAACAGGACAGATTCTTTCCTGCAACAAGGTGAGCGATTACAACGACTTCGCACACCCGGATGTAGTGAAGCCTGCAGTTTTTAAGGATGCAAAAGTAAAGAAAAACACCCTTAAGGTAAAAATTCCTGCAAAATCTATCGTAGTTTTGAAAATAAAATAGTATCTTTGAAGGCAAAAAAAGGAAGTATCCTTCTTTTGAGTAGCCTTCAGAGCTAGAAAAACAAAAATATTTCAGCAGAAATAACAACAATAATAAATATAAAATTATGAACGACATTAAAGTAATGAATCATGCAGCTGATAACATCCGTATCTTGGCTGCTTCAATGGTAGAAAAGGCAAACTCAGGTCACCCAGGTGGTGCTATGGGTGGTTCTGACTTCATCAACGTGCTCTTCTCAGAGTACTTGGTTTATGATCCAGCAGATCCAACATGGACTGGTCGTGACCGCTTCTTCCTCGACCCAGGTCACATGAGCCCAATGCTCTATGCTGGTTTGGCTTTGCGTGGTTTCTTCTCTATGGAAGACCTCAAGCAGTTCCGCCAGTGGGGTTCTGTAACTCCAGGTCACCCAGAGCTCGACCTTCAGCGTGGTATCGAGAACTCATCTGGTCCTCTCGGTCAGGGTCATGCCCTCGCAGCTGGTGCAGCTGTTGCAGAGAAGTTCCTCGAGGCTCGTCTGGGTTCAACCATGATGCAGCACAAGATCTACGCATACATCTCTGATGGTGCTGTAGAGGAAGAGATTTCTCAGGGTGTTGGTCGTATCGCCGGTAACCTCGGTTTGAACAACCTCATCATGTTCTACGATTCTAACGACATCCAGCTCTCTACAGAGTGTGGCGTTGTAATGAACGAGGATACAGAGATGAAGTACAAGGCTTGGGGCTGGAATGTCATCAAGATCAACGGTAACGACGTAGCTCAGATTCGTGAGGCGCTCGATGCTGCCCAGAAGGAGCAGAACCGCCCTACCCTCATCATCGGTAAGACCGTAATGGGTAAGGGTGCTCTCCGCGCAGACGGCACAAGCTACGAGGCTTGCATCAATACTCACGGTGCTCCTCTCGGTGGCGACGCATACGTAAATACAATCAAGCACCTCGGTGGTGATCCTGAGAATGCATTCGTTATCTTCGACGATGTAAAGGAGATCTACGCTAAGCGTGCTGAGGAGTTGAAGAAGATCGTTGCTGAGCGCAAGGCTGCAGAGGCTGAGTGGCGCAAGGCTAACCCAGAGAAGGCTGCCCAGATGGATGAGTGGTTCAGCGGCAAGGCTCCTAAGGTAGACTGGAGCAAGGTTGAGCAGAAGGCTGGTTCAGCTACACGTGCAGCATCTGCTGCTTGTCTCGGTGTTTTGGCAGAGCAGGTTCCTAACATGATCTGTGCTTCTGCTGACCTTTCTAACTCTGATAAGACAGACGGTTTCTTGAAGAAGACCAAGAGCATCGTTCGCGGTGACTTCTCTGGTGCTTTCTTCCAGGCTGGTGTTGCTGAGTTGACTATGGCTGATATGTGTATCGGTATGATGCTCCACGGTGGTGTGGTTGCAGCAATGGGTACATTCTTCGTATTCTCTGATTATATGAAGCCAGCTGTTCGTATCGCTGCCCTGATGCAGGTTCCTGTTAAGTTTATCTGGACTCACGATGCATTCCGCGTTGGTGAGGATGGACCTACTCACGAGCCAGTTGAGCAGGAGGCACAGATTCGCCTCATGGAGAAGTTAAAGAACCACGCAGGTAAGGACAGCGTTCGCGTATTCCGTCCAGCTGATGCTGACGAGACTACAGTTTGCTGGAAGCTCGCTATGGAGAATGTTGAGACTCCTACAGCTCTCATCTTCTCTCGCCAGGGCATCGCTAAATTGCCAGAGGGTAATGATTACGAGCAGGCTGCTAAGGGTGCTTACATCGTAGCAGGCAGCGACGAGAATCCAGATGTTATCCTCGTAGCAAGCGGTTCTGAGGTTTCTACATTGGAGGCTGGTTGCGATGCTTTGCGTGCTGACGGCATCAAGGTTCGCGTGGTAAGTGCTCCATCAGAGGGCTTGTTCCGTGGTCAGAGCAAGGAATATCAGGAGAGCGTATTGCCAAAGAACGCTAAGATCTTCGGTATGACTGCCGGTCTTCCTGTAACACTCCAGGGTCTCGTAGGCGCTAATGGTAAGGTTTGGGGTATGGAGAGCTTCGGTTTCTCTGCTCCTTACAAGGTACTTGATGAGAAGCTCGGTTACACAGGCGAGAACGTTTACAAGCAGGTAAAGGCTTTCTTGGCTGAAGCTTAATTAGTTTGATAAGTTAGGAGTTAGAAGTTTGGTATCAGTTTTTGTCATCAGGCAATCATCTGGTTTACAGCATCTAACTCCTATCACTCTTTTATATTAACCTTGTGATGTAATGAAGAGTTTGCTCTTCGTTCTTCACTTAAAAACTTAAGTATTATGGAAGTAAAGACAGTTGGTATTGCATGCGATCACGCAGGTTTTCCATTGAAGCAATTCGTTTTGGAATATTTGGAAAAGAAGGGTTATCCTGTAAAGGATTATGGTACATACAGCGATGCGAGTGTAGACTATCCTGACTTCGGTCATGCTCTTGCTAATGGCATTGAGAGCGGCGAAGTATATCCAGGTATCGGCATTTGCGGCAGCGGCGAAGGTATCGCCATGACATTGAATAAGCATCAGGGTGTACGTGCCGGATTGGCATGGTGCAAGGAGATTGCTCATTTGGTTCGTCAGCACAACGATGCCAACGTATTGGTACTTCCAGGTCGTTTCGTAGACAACAAGACCGCCGAGGCTATTCTCGACGAGTTCTTTGCCACAACATTCGAGGGTGGCCGTCACGAGCGTCGCGTCAAGAAGATTCCTGTTCAGCAGTAAAGTTCTGAATGGATAAAAAAGAATTAAGGCTGAGTCATCGCATGATGGCTCAGCCTATTTTTATGAAAGACGGACATACCAAGAAGATTATTACGACACATGAACAACTTCAATAAATGCACACAAGCGTAAGATACAATCGCAGAATACGGAAGAAGTTGTCGGAAAAGACTGATGAAGTTGTCGGAAAAGATAGTATAGGTTATCGGAGAAGTTAACTCCGTAGGCCGCACAACAGCTGTTGTGCGCTTGCATAACAGCTGATATGCGCTCGCACAACACCTGTTGTGCATGCGTAGACCAGCTGATGGGCGCCTACAGCAAACCAACATCACTCGTTGATGTTTTTATAATCATTTTGCCACAAAAAACACAGTCCTATTTGTTATCTTACAGGAACAACCCTATCTCAAAGAAACAAAAAAAAGGGATGCCACACCAGGTGACATCCCCCTATGAGAATCAAATACTTATTTGAAGTTCAATCTTTACTTGCTCTCAGCCTCAGCCTGCTTGGTTTCTGCTGCGTTAGGACCATAGTAGCCATAGTAAGCCTGGTAACGGGTGTAACCCCAGTTAGCCTGAGCCTTCTCTGGATCGAGCTGCTTAGCCTTGTCGAGAACCTTGATAGCCTCCTGGTAAACAACCTTGCGGCCGTTAGGATCCTGCAAGTTACCAGCCTTGCTGTTGTAGCAAGCACCCAGATAAGTAAGAACAACTACGTTATCCTCCTTTGCAGCAAGAGCCTGCTTCAAACACTTGATAGCGTTGTCTGCATCGTTCTTCTGGATATACATCATACCCTTGTTGGCAAGAGCTACGAAGTTGTTAGGGTTCTTTGCGATAGCATTGTCCAAAAGCTCAGCCTGCTCCTTCTCCATCTTCAATGAAGAGTACATAGAGTTCAAACCATCGAGAACAACCTCATTGGTCTCGTCCTTTGCAAAGATATCCTTGAGCTTGTTAACATAGGCAAGAGAATCCTCGTGAGTCTTCAAGCCGTCCTTCATCACATAGAGCTTGAGGTTGAGGGCATCCTTAGCCTCCTTCTCACTCTTCATGGCGATGTCGCAATACTTCTCGCAACGGGCAGCATCCTTAGCCTGGTATGCATAACGGGCTGCAAAGAGAGCTACCTGACCGATATAGTCCTTCTCGCTATCCTTCTGCTTCTGGTCTACAGAAGCGAAGAGAGGCTCATTGTCTGTATCGAGGAATGCACCCCAATACTTCAATACCTCATCAGCCTTATTGTTCTGGGCTGCTGTCTGACCCGCATTAACGAGCTGAACACGAGCACCCCATACACGGCTAGCGTTGTTGTTAAACTTAGGAGCAACCTTACCCTTAGCGTTAGGAAGCTGGTCGTACTTGTAGCACTCAATAGCATTGATCAATGCATTGTAAGCGCCCTCAGACATAGCAGCCTCGTCAACCGGGTCGTTCTTCTTCATGATCTGATTGGTCTGCTGGATGCTCTGCTGGTCGTTGAACTGCTTCATAGCGAGATCAACGAGCTTGTTGTAAGCCTTGGCCTTCTCTGCATCGTTAGCCATCTGACCCAAATTCTGCTTAACCAAAGCCTCAGCCTCGGCATAAGACTTAGCCTTCATGACAGCCTTGAGAGCGTCACTGTCGCCTGCGAATGCTGATGTGGCACCTAGTACCATCATTGCAGCTACTAAAAACTTTTTCATTTTTCTTAATGAGTTTAAAAGTTGTTGTTATTTATTTTTTACGCGTCTTTTCTTTTATTCGAAATCTACGTTGCCCGAATCGGTATCCTCAGCTTCAGATGCTTCGTCAGCGAGATGAGCCTCAGCCTCAGCAGCCTCTTCAGCAGTCTTGGCACCTACGGTATCATTCTCTATCTCCTCGCTCTTCTTAGCCCAGGCAGAACGGCTCTCCTCTTCTACAGAAGCCTCGAGCTCTGAACTCATCACCTTGCATACGCTGGCAATGACATCATTCTTCTTGGCAAGATTGATGAGGCGGACACCCTGGGTAGCACGGCCCATGACACGGCAATCGGCTACGGCAAGACGAATCACGATACCACTCTGGTTGATAATCATGAGGTCGTTATCATCGGTTACGTTCTTGATAGCTACCAGTCGACCAGTCTTGTCGGTAATATTCAGTGTCTTCACACCCTTACCGCCACGCTTGGTAACGCGGTAATCGAGTACGTCAGAACGCTTACCATAACCCTGCTCGCTCACTACCATCACGGTTTCCTTCTCAGGATCGTTGACAACAATCATACCTACTACGGCATCATTACCCTCATCGAGGCGCATACCACGAACACCGGTAGATGTACGGCCCATTGTACGAATCTCGTTCTCATCGAAACGGACTGCACGACCATTGCGGTTGGCAATAATCAGTTCGTTATGACCATTTGTCAGACGAACATCTACCACCTCATCGCCCTCTACGATGTTGATAGCAATCACACCGTTGGCACGTGGACGGGAATATGCCTCCAGACAGGTCTTCTTCACCGTACCATTCTTGGTAGCGAAGACTACATAATGGTTGTTGATAAACTCAGCGTCGTTCAAGCCTCTGAGGCGGAGGAATGCATTCACCTGGTCATCGCTCTCGATGTTGAGGAGGTTCTGGATAGCACGACCCTTGGAGTTACGGTCGCCCTCAGGAATCTCGTAACACTTCAACCAGTAGCAGCGGCCCTTCTTGGTGAAGAACAGCATGGTCTGGTGCATGGTAGCAGGATAGATATACTCGGTGAAGTCCTTATCACGGGTACGGGCTCCCTTAGAACCTACTCCACCACGAGCCTGCTCACGGAACTCTGACAATGGGGTGCGCTTGATATATCCGAGATGACTCACGGTGATAACCACTGGGTCGTTTGGATAGAAGTCTTCTGGATTGAACTCATGGTCATCTGGCTTAATCATGGTACGACGTGCGTCACCATACTTCTCCTTCACCTCGTTGAGTTCATCCTTCATTACCTTCTTGCAGAGCTCAGGATCGTTCAGAATCTGGTTCAAGTAGTCGATAGTCTTCATCAACTCGTTGAATTCATTGTGCAACTGCTCCAGACGCAAGCCTGTCAACTGGCTGAGGCGCATATCCACGATGGCCTTACTCTGAAGTTCATCGAGTTCGAAGCGTTTCTCCAAGTTGCGCTGAGCATCAGATGGAGTCTTGCTGGCTCTGATAATATGTACCACCTCGTCGATGTTGTCGCAGGCAATGATCAAGCCCTCGAGAATATGAGCACGCTCCTGAGCCTTCTTCAGTTCGAACTGGGTGCGGCGGATCGTAACATCATGACGATGTTCTACGAAATACTTCACACACTCCTTCAAGCTCAAAAGACGTGGACGACCATTAACAAGAGCGATGCAATTCACTGAGAATGAACTCTGAAGAGCTGTCAGCTTAAAGAGTTTGTTCAGAAGAACATTGGCATTGGCATCACGCTTCACATCAACAACGATACGCATACCCTGACGGCCAGACTCATCGTTTACGTTAGCGATGCCATCTACTCTGCCTTCCTTGGCAAGGTCAGCAATAGCCATCACGAGCTGCTCCTTGTTAACACCATAAGGAATCTCGGTGATAACAATCTTGTCATGGTTTTCACTACTTTCAATCTCGGCAGTGGCACGAACCACGATTCTGCCTCGACCCGTTTCGTATGCATCCTTCACACCCTGTATACCATAGATGGTAGCACCGGTTGGGAAGTCAGGAGCAGGTATATACTGCATCAATCCGTCGGTGTCGATGTCAGGATTATCGATATATGCACAGCAACCGTCAATTACCTCACCCAGGTTGTGGGTAGGTATATTGGTAGCCATACCTACTGCAATACCGTTACCACCATTTACCAGAAGATTAGGAATCTTGGTAGGCATCACGGTAGGTTCCTGCAGGGTATCATCGAAGTTGTTGGTCATATCAACCGTTTCCTTGTCAAGGTCATCCATGATATGCTCACCCATCTTGGAGAGGCGGCACTCTGTATAACGCATGGCAGCAGGAGAGTCGCCGTCAACAGAACCGAAGTTACCCTGTCCGTCAATCAAGGTATAACGCATGTTCCACTCCTGTCCCATACGCACCAGAGCGCCGTAAACAGAAGAGTCACCGTGAGGGTGATACTTACCGAGCACCTCACCAACAACACGCGCACATTTCTTATAAGGTTTGTCACTGGTGTTTCCAATGCCGAGCATACCGTAAAGAATACGGCGGTGCACAGGCTTGAAACCATCGCGTACATCAGGGAGGGCACGAGCCACGATAACAGACATCGAATAATCGATGTAGCTCGACTTCATCTCCTCCTCAATGTTGATCTTCATGATTCTATCATGATCCATTGTCTGATTTTCGTCCATTTCTTATATTAATGTATTATTGTTTATTCGTTACTTTCAAAACGCCTGTTTTCCATCCGGGAATCGCGTTTAAGGGCATTTCCTTGCGTTCTAAGCCGTTTTACCCTTTTGAAATTCCCGACAAAGATACAAAAAAAAATGATACTAAAACGCTTTAGAGGCGAAAAATCGCATTATTTTAGCATTATTTGTATTTTAACAATGCAAAAAAGTTGGCATATCATTTGCTATTTTTGAAAATAATGTGTACTTTTGCACTGAGATATTTAAAAATATAAGCAAATATGATAAATCCGTTTTCACATATACAGGACATACTGAACAGAAGTAGCAAAGAAGCAGCACGCACCTTGGGAAGAGAAATCAGCGTGGAGCATCTGATGCTGAGTCTGATCAGTCAGAACGACAGCGATGTCAACAAGCTTCTGAAGGGCGCAGACATCAGTCCGATGGCTTTCAGCGGAGTCCTTAACAGCAAACTGGAAAAGCGTGTGGAAGAAACTCCTGCCGATAACGTGAAGGAGAACAGCCACATCCCATTCAGCCAGATAACAGACAGCATTATCAGAGACTCTATCCGCGAGGCAAACAACTACGAGCACTCCAAGATTGTAGAGCCAAGACATCTGCTGCTTGCCATCTTGAGAAATGACAAGAACCCTGTAGCCAACTGGCTGAGTCAACTGGGCTTAAGCTACGACCGTGCCATCGAAATGCTCTATCCTACAGACAAGGATGATGAGCAGAAGACAGAAGAGCCGAAGGATTTCAAAATGGAACCACAAACACCAGATTCAGAAACCCCTGATGCTGACAGGCAGGAGGAAGCAGAGAACCTGGAGATGGCTGGTGGAATAGAAACAGAAGATGACTACAACGAGCAGAACGACATGATGGAAACTGACGAAGAGCCATTCGATATGGAAAAGGACCAGAACCCGATGAGACTGTCTACCCGTTCAAATGGAACTCCGCGCAAAAAGAGCAGCACCCCTACCATCGACAAATTCAGTTTCGACCTGACCAAGGCTGCAGCCGATGGAAAACTGGATCCTGTCGTGGGCAGAGAGAAGGAGATTCAGCGCGTGCTCGAGATTCTGGGTCGCAGAAAGAAGAACAACCCAGTATTAATAGGTGAACCGGGCGTAGGAAAGAGTGCCATCGTAGAAGGACTGGCACAGCTCATCAACAATCAGGAAACATCGCCTATGTTCTTCAACAAGCGTCTGGTAAGTCTCGACCTGACAGCCATCGTCGCAGGAACCAAATTCCGCGGACAGTTTGAAGAGCGCATCAAGAATGTCATCAAGGAACTGGAGGACCATCCGGAGATCATCATCTTCATAGATGAGATTCACACCATGATAGGTGCCGGTTCCGGCGAAGGAAGCATGGATGCCGCCAACATTCTGAAACCAGCCCTGGCAAGAGGTATCATCCAGTGTATCGGTGCCACCACACTCGATGAGTATCGTAAGAGCATTGAGAAGGACGGAGCCTTGGAGCGCCGTTTCCAGAAGGTTATCGTTGAACCGACTACACGCGAAGAGACCCTGCTGATACTGCACAACATCAAGGAACATTACGAGAAGCATCACTGTGTGAGATATACAGACGAGGCTCTCGAGACCTGTGTCAAACTGACAGAGCGCTATATCACCGACCGCCACTTCCCAGATAAGGCTATCGACGTGATAGATGAAGCCGGCTCGCGCGTACATATTAATAATGCAAGTGTTCCTGCTCCATATATCAAGCTGGAAAAAGAACTGAAAAAGATAATCAGCAAGAAGCAGCAGGCTGTAGCAAACCAGAACTTCGAGATGGCAGCCTCATGCAGAGATGCCCAGACCAAGATCGAGAAAGAGATTGAGGACATGAAGGCGCAATGGCAGCAGGGAGAGATTGGCGAATATGTTGAGGTGACAGCCGAAGACATTGCCAACGTTATCAGCATGATGACCGGCGTACCGGCCCAACGCATGGCAGAGGGTGAAAGCAAACGTCTGAAAGATCTGGAACACAACCTGAAGCACAAGGTGATTGCTCAGGATAATGCCATCAACAAGATGGTAAAGACCATTCTGAGGAACCGTGTAGGCTTGCGCGACCCTAACCATCCTATTGGCGTATTCATGTTCCTGGGTCCTACAGGTGTAGGTAAGACCTATCTTGCCCAGAAACTTGCCGAGGAAATGTTTGGTTCGAAAGATTCACTCATCAGAATAGACATGAGCGAATTCTCCGAGAGTTTCAACGCCTCACGTCTGGTAGGTGCGCCTCCAGGATACGTAGGCTATAACGAAGGTGGACAGCTGACCGAAAAGGTACGCCGCAAACCATACAGCATCGTATTGCTCGACGAAATAGAGAAAGCCAACAGCAAGGTATTCAACCTGCTCTTACAGGTACTCGACGAAGGCAGACTTACCGATGGCAACGGCCGACTCATCGACTTCCGCAACACCATCATCATCATGACCTCTAACGCAGGAACCCGCCAGCTGAAAGATTTCGGCAGAGGCGTCGGCTTTACTTCTGCAGGTATAAAAGGCGGATTGGCGATGGATGAGAAAGACAAGGAGTATGCCCGCAGCATCGTCCAGAAGAGTCTGAGCAAGCAGTTTGCTCCAGAGTTTCTGAACCGTCTCGATGACATCATCACCTTCGACCAGTTGGATCTCAATGCCATCAAGCGCATCATCGACCTCGACCTGGAAGGACTGGTCAAGAGAATAGAAGACTTGGGATTCCATTTCCAGATTACCGAAAAGGCAAAGGAGATGGTAGCCAAGAAGGGATACGATGTGCAGTTTGGTGCCCGCCCACTCCGCCGCGCCATCCAGACCTACATCGAAGATTCCGTTTGCGAGATGTTACTCGATGGCACAATGAAGCCAGGCGACACCATCTCGGTAGGCAAAAATTCGAAAAAAGAAGAATTGACATTCAAGAAACTATAATCTGAAGAGGGACTATCCACTGGCGATAGTCCCTCTTTTGTTATGAACCCGGTATAGCAACCGACGAACTTTAGTTAATAAGAGTTAACCAAAAGAAAAGTTTAGGCAATAATTTCTTATTTCAAAAAATATTCATTACCTTTGCATCTGCTTTTGGGCAAAAAGCCATGATGGCTCAGTTGGTAGAGCAACGCATTCGTAATGCGTGGGTCGCGGGTTCGAGTCCCGCTCGTGGCTCTTTCTTGTGAAAGGAGTTAGTATTTTCCTTCGCGAGATTAGCACATCGGTAGTGCACGGGCTTCCCAAGCCTGTGAGGCGGGTTCGACTCCCGTATCTCGCTCAAGTATTGATAATCAGCCACTTACATCGTTTTTCACTATAAAAACATAATCAAAAATCATCATTTTCACCCACAGAATAGGTACAAAATCGTGCATAATGTACGCCAATGTGAGTAGTTTTGTGAGTAATATGTGAGTAAAATTGAGTTGTGAGTAAAATCTGTGAGTAAAATCTGTGAGTAAGTATGAATAGCATCAAGACATACGTTGAAGGAAAGTCACTGAAGGTTTTCTTCATCATCAGTTATCAGGGAAAGAGATTCCAGGTCTATACTGGCATCACAAGTACCGTCAAGTTCAGCGGGATGGTATTCCCGAAGAGTGTTCCGAACGCAAGAGCCAAGACGGCGATGCTTGCAAGGCTGTTTGCGTCCGTGGAAGAATATGTCTATATGAATTGTGATCTTCCGGCAGCAAGGATGAAGGATGAAATCAAAGCCATCATAAACGGAAGGGCAGCATCTATAGAGAAGAATATTCTCTACTACATCGATGAGTTCATCAAGACCAAGGCTAAGGATAGTACCAAGGAGATATTTCTAAGAACGAGGAAGAGGATTGAATCCTTCGATGAACATGCCGACTTCGACAACATCGACAGGGACTGGCTTGAAAGATTCCAGGCACACGAGCTTCTGAAGGGTCGTATGAGTGGTGGAATAGCCATCGACCTCAGAAACATACGTACGGTGTTCAACTGGGCCATAGACAACGAGATTACCACCAAATATCCTTTCCGTAAGTTTTCAATCAAGACGGAGCGTCAGCAGTACCTGTATCTGAGTGCCGAGGAGATGAGGGAGTATCGTGACTTTCCGGTAGAGCCTTTCATGGAGAAGTACCGTGACTTGTTCATGCTCGGGTTCTATCTGATAGGCATCAACCTCTCCGACCTGCTCGAACTTCCTGCCGACTGCATCAAGAGAGGGCGCATCCAATACAAGCGCAACAAGACCGGCAGACTCTACGACATCAAGGTTGAACCGGAAGCGATGGAAATCATTAAGAAATATAAGGGAAAGGACCACCTTCTGTGTATCCTGGATGACGGAACGAAGGAATCAAGCTTCAGGAGAACGTTAGGAGATTACCTGAAGAGAATCGGACCAACGGAAATGAAGAAGAACAAGCGTGGCGCCTTGATCAAGAAGGAAATCAAGCCGCTTCACAAGGATATTATATGGTACACTGCCAGAAGAAGCTGGGCCACCATAGCAGCGAGCATTGATATTCCGAAGGAAGTTATCGGCAAGGCTCTAGGCCATAGCGAGTGGGACAACGATACAACTTCGCTCTATATTCAGTTCGACAATAAGAAGATAGACGAGGCGAACAGAAAAGTCATCGACTATCTGAACAATGGTTAACAATGAAAATCCCCACGCCATCGGCAAATGACGTGGGGAAAGTTGTTTTATGACAAGTATCTATTTATCGAGTTCGTTCAATTCCTTGGCAAGCTCAGAGATTTTATTTGAAATCTCATCACACCTCTTATCGGAACGATTCATCGCATCGATAAGTTGTCTCAATGTTATCCTGTGCTTGCAATAATTGACCTTGGCATGCTCGCATGACCATCTTTCCCTCCACAATATTCCCAGTAAGACGTAGAAGCGGATAATCCTAAACTTCTTGGCGATCTTATCCGACTCTTTCTCAGCCTCCTTCAGCTTCTTCTTTGCCTCTATCAGCTCAATTTCAAGCTTCTCTTTGCAGCGGTTGGTGTAGCAGACTTCAGAGATGAGCAAAGTTACGATGACGAAATCAGCAAACGCATCCCGGTTCCCAATGAAGCCTTCCGCAATACAGAGGCAAAGGCAGACGACAATGCACACGACAAAGATGTCGATGCGGTCGAAAATCATTTTTAATCTTTCTTTCATACGCTACAAATCGTTTTTATAATTATTGGTTACAATCCAGGAGCTCATTACAATATTGAATATAAGCAAGATAATAATGATCGCCCAGTACTGCCCATCGGTAAGCTCGATGGTAAGATAATCAAAATCCTCGAAGTTCTTTCTGTGCCACTCCTTTTCTACAATCGGACCGATATACTCGGCGTACTTTTCGAGATTTACAGGATTGCTCATAAACCAGTCTCTACTCTTAACGCCTACGACTGGGCTATCACACCAAGAAAATGCGTTGCACCACTTGACATGCTTGTTTTTATCGATGCCGACACACACGACAAGTTCATTCTTGTTGCCGCCCTGCCAGTATGAGCGCTGCTTTTCAACTATTTCTTCCGGCTTGTTTGTAAAGAACAGGACGAATACCCTAAACTGTTTACGTTCGCCATAGTATCCGTTCAGCCATCTCATCGCCTTATCCTGATTCTTCGGGATCTTCAGTCCGAGAACAGGATTCTGGTCGTAAAGAACGATATCCGGATACTCGAACAGTCCAAGCTTTCGCGCCTGCTGATAATCTATATCCTCAAACTTGAAAATAGAACGTGAGGCTTTCACTTTATTCTTATAATCATGCTCCGAGGATAATGCGTATGAGTTTTCGATGGAACCATCCCACGCCCATTCCTGAGCATCACCATCCTTAGTGTAGTAATCCCTGTGCATATCAATGAATACGCTATGGGTTCCAAGAATCTTTCTGACTACATTAAACTCGTTGTCGGTCATGAAGTATTCTTCCTTGTTCCTAGCATCAAAATAAGTCCAACGTTCAGGGTGATAGTCAACATACGAGCAATCATACGTTTCCGTACGTTGATTCTTTCCGCTTCCAACGGTCCTTGTACACGTGCGGTGTATGTACTCATTCCAGGCATCGTAATGACGGATTCTTGTCACGTAGCTTCCGAGATACTCCGTGTCAGCAGCATTGGACTGCTTGAACACGAACTCCATGAGGATGCCTATGAGGATGGAAGGAACAATGAGTACTGCGTATTCCCACCAGGTGGTCTGCTTCCTGAAGAAAATCAACAGGAAAGCAGCAACCACGAATGGGATTAGGAATATGAATATTTCCATAAGCCGTTACTTCTTGAACAGGTCTACGTCGTTATCCTCTCCAAGCTGCATGATCATCTTTGTCTTGGATGAGGAGATAACCTTGTATTCGATAGGTTTCGTATCGGAGATGAACCATTTTGCCGGATATGTCTTCACGAGCGTCTCGTGCTCACGGATGATATCGAGCATTCTCTCCTGTGATGTCTGAAACTCGGAGCGCTGAATCTCTATGGACTGCATGAGGTCCTTGTATAGCGAAACGTCGAAGTTAGGATTACTTTCCTTGATCCACTTCATAAGCGAGCCGTCTCCCTTTGAGTATCTGCCCTCGATAAGTTTCGGATAGATGGACTCGAATGCGGACTTGTACTCATCCGTAACCTGTGCCTTCTGCTGAAGAACCTTCCACATCTTGTCGTGAACACCCTCAATCTTGCCACGCTGAGCCTCTGACTGCTGGCGAAGTGAGATTTCCTGGTTGTTGTAATGGAAATAACAACCGATAACTGAACCTGCGGCGAGTACTACTATTGCGAGTACTGATGCCAAAATAATGTTTTTTACACTCATAATGTTTAAAAATTAAAAAAAATATACATAGTCTTTTATTTTAAAAATATCAATCAACACAAAAGCACCTAGGAAGAAGAACCAGATGCTCTTCTCTCCGTATGCCCTACTGACGTCAAATCTTACAGTCGGTACTAGGTAATAAGAACCTTTCAGAATATCGCAACTGAAGGCTATCATTCTCTTTTCGGTTCTGATTTCCAGACGGTCAGTACTCTTGTTTAGTCTTATTTTCATATACTTAATCTTTTTGGTTTGACAACTTGTTATTGAGTCTGATGTAGAAGTCTTCATCAGACTCTCCGTTCTCCTTGAAGTCAAGATTGTTTTCCTCAACGAAGTCAAGGATAGCCCAGACGCTCTTCCTGCCGAGATTCCTGAGTTTCATAAGCTCTGACCTTCCCCGGAGATTACGAACCAAGTCGCCTACGGTATATACGTCGAAGCCTTTGAGTGCATTCAGGATGCGGACAGAGAAGCCACAGTCCTTTATATCCCTAGAAAGGATCAGCGGAGGAAGAACTGCGCTACTGACTGGCTTGTCACCTTTCGCGCGCCGGTATTCATCGAAGCTTACCTGTATCGATTTGATTACCTTCTTCAGGCGCTCAACCTCATACTTCAAGGCTCTGTTCGTTGAGAGCTCAGCAATGGCAATATCCTCGTTGTAGGTGAGCTTGTTGCAAGTCTTTTCTGCAATCTGCCTGATTCTCGTTGCAGACACGCCGTACTTGATTGACAGCTCGTCATAGGTCATTCCGTTAATGATATCCTTCAGAAGACTGGACTCACGATAGGTCAGATTCGGTAATACACCAAGATGCGACATTGTGTTGATTACACCGAACAGCATGCCTACGGCGTTTGCAGCAAGCTTTCCGTTTGCGGTAGCTCTGTCTCTCAGTTCAGTGAGCTCGACGTTGATTGCGCGCTTGCGATACTCGACTTCCTTGAGCTTCTCGTCAATCATCTTCTCGTTTGCTGCAATCATCTTGTATTTCTGAGCATATTTCTCGATATCCTCGCTGTTGACATACAGGATGCCGTGTTCGCCTACGTAGCTTCCAAGGATGCCTTCCTTGATGTAGTTGCTGATAGTCTGTCTTGATACTCCCAGTATCTCGGCAGCTTTGTTTCTTGTTATTCTTGCCATGTTATTTCTTGTTTTTTACTTTTATACTTCGTACTTACCATGAACTCTTGCGTGACAATTACGGCAAAGCACCTTAACATCGTTGCAGGTATATTCCCATGGGAGCAAACCTTTCTTGTAGCCTACGTGGTGAACCTGCAATCGCTCCGTAGAACCGCAAACCTCACACTTGTGTCCACGAACAGCAAAAACAAACTGTCTGAATGCAAACCAGCGAGGATCCTGCAAGAACTCGTCGTAGTTCATTTTTACAGCTTTTGTCCTTGCATTAGCTACCCTTCTTTGGTATTTCTGTTTACTTTCCCGCTTTCTTTGCTTTGGAATACCTAGGAGGACCGCCTGGTCGTTCTTTCGTCTCTGGCTCACGACACTATTTCTAGCATCAACCAATGCTGTCCACGACTTAGTACGGACACCTTTTGAGGTAGTCCAGTCTCTAGTCTCGAACTCTTTATAGAGAGAAAATGGGTCGATATCATAGCCCTTCCTCTCTATGTAATCACAAAACTCCTCCAATGATGGAGTATCTCTAACAATATCTTTTTTCATAATCTCTACAATTTATGACATTAATATTCTTTTTGAAAAGGCTCAGGTCCGCTCCCCTCGAAGTCTCCCTCTGCCACTACTATTATTATATGTTACTTTTTACCCATTATCATTTTTCTCTCGATTTTCTTCTGATCAGAACCGCTTTTTGCCTTCGAAATCTGACTCTTGAGAGTCTTGTATTTGTTGGCGCATCTAAGTTGTCCTTTCCTGTATTTTGCAGAGATGACAATGAGCGTTCCGTCTGCTGCGCGGAAACTCTGATTGTTTGTACACAAGCACGCATCAACGTTCGCCTCCGTGCATTGGATTATCTTTTGTACTGCTCCAGACTTAACGAGAGACTTGACGGCTTTTCTCGCCTGATACAACGTACCGTTAATGTCTTGTGCCATCTTGGCGTTTGAGTAACTTCCGGTGTACTTCTCATCGAATGGTTTCTTCAACATACGAGCTTCCATCTTTCGGGCGTTGCGTACACTTTTAATCGAGTGCCCGTTAACAGCTCTACCATGCGTATTGATGACTTCTTCGATAATATTAATCTTGTTACTCACGACAACCTTGCGCACAAGCCCCTTAAGGTTCGGTAGGCTGAGTTTGCTTATTTCCCCTCTTCTTGTCTTGTAGCTATAATTGTAACTCTCGTGAATTTTGTTCGCTATGATTCTTCTCACACCGAACTTGTTCGTATCTATACGGCAATAACCGAACTCAATAGCTGAATCCAGGTATCGCTTGAAATCTTTCTTATTGAAACCAAGAGCATTCGCTGCCTGGTTTGTTGTTCCAAAATGAAGGTCTGAAGAACGGAACAGGAACTTTATCTTAAGGGCAAAGCAAAACGCCACCAAACGATTGTCATCGCTCAGTGCAATCTGTGCCTGCTTAATTCCTATTCTGATATTTTTCATTACCTCATTTAAAATTAAAAAACTCCAATGGACCAGAGGTAGAGGTTAGTCCATCGGAGTTATATTTTGGCATATGTGATCGCTCATACGGTTGCCAATCCGAATAGCGTTTGTGAATCCTTTCGTGCTTACTACTCAGCCTCTACACCTTTCACTTGCATTGCAAAGGTACAATATCTTTCTATTCCGTGCAATAGTTTAGTTTATGCCATAAACCGGACTTATTAAAGTAAAAAGTGAGGACATGTGTTTTAAAGACACTGGTATAGCAAAAGGTTTCAAGCGAAGTGAAATCTGCTAATTGTAACATTCATTAAAGTACAGAATATTTACAATTAACGTAGTTTAAGAAAAAAGGGTGATTTTTGTTGCTTTTTTGGTGGTTATCTTAATAAAATAGCCGCCTATCTGTTAAGTGATAAGCGGCTATTTGTGGCCTAGAACTTCCATTCTATTATCTTGTATTGTACATCAGGAGATTCTTTCTTCATAGCTAAATATCGCTGCTTGTTACAAATTCCGTTCGATTTAACTTTCCTTATTAGTTTCTCTGCCTCATCTCTATCTCCAAACAAGTCGGCATCAATTCTCGAATTTGCATAAAACAATCCTGTACGACCGAAGAAGTTGCTTGTAACGACCGCAATCCTTTCGTGGTTCTCGTTGTATACGACCACATAATATACCTTTCTTCTGCCGGGAATAATTTTCGAAAATTTCGATTTTAGATTCCCAAATACTTTTTCTTGATCAGAAACGTTATCTGGAAAACAGAGAGAAATCGATTCCTTTAATTGCTCATCCGTTGTACAATCTATGTAGTCCGCAAGAATCGCCTCTATATAATTATCGCACTTGCTAAAGTCGTATAGCATGGTCTTGCCGTCATCAAGAAGGGTTATATGTTTTGTTTTTCTTTCCATACGTTAAAGACTTAACCGTGCTGTCGAGGGCTTGGTTATTAATTGCAGGAGCCGAAGCTCCCTATTTTTGGCTAATCGGGGCCGTTTTAAAAAATCCCCTCCTACCCTCACGGGCAAGAGAGGACACTCATTTAAACAATCTAGCTATGAAAAACTAGAAATATCTTATTTTCCGCACTTAACAACTTCGAAAACACGATGTTCTCTGTCGGCGGAAAGTCTATTTCCTTCTTCATCGCATATGTGGCCATCTTCGTTGACCCATAGCTTCTGGTTGAACATTTCTTCGCACATTCCCAGGATCTTAAGATATTCCTGTGCCTCGAAGATGACGTTCTTGCCATCACGCTCTGCCATCTTGAAGTTCTCGATAAGATCTGGATTCAGGTCAGGTGCAGTGATATCGTACTCGTCCATTTCATCGTGATAGTGGATGTTGAGAATCTCCAACTCTTCCACCATTGCGGAGTTCGTACCAATCTCGCCAGTCAGAGCCTTCATAACGGTCTCCTTTTCTAGCTTTTCGTACTTCTTCCGGCACTCATTTATGAGTTTATTCAACTCTTCTACAGTATAATCTTCTACCATATTCATTATTTTAATTGGTTAAACAATTGCAGGAGATGGCAGCTGGCCACCTCCAGTTTTAGCTTAATCCTCATCTAGACCGTTATCGAGGTCTTCTTCATAGACGCCGAACAATCTCAGTGTATTGCTGTCAATCTCGGTCTTACCGACAATGTAGCGCTGCGTCATCTGTATATTAGGCATACCGTTACTGGTATGTCCCATCATGACGGCAATCTGCTCAAGAGGCACTCCCTTCTTTGAGAGATTCGTTGCGAACGAGCGTCTGCCGGTATGGGATGATACGAACCGATACTTCTTTCCAGTCTCTTCTTTTCCAGCTTTGAACACCTTTGTATTCGTATCTATTCCGCAGTCACGACAGATATCGCGGAGTGCTCTATTGAACGTCCTTTCACCTATCTCACCCGGAAGAGGCTCGTCACCAGTACCGCATACGAGGAACTTACGGAGCTTCTTGTGAAGTGGAACCCTTACCTCGGTCTTTGTCTTCTGGGTAACATAGACGAGGAAGTGTCCGGTATCATCTATGTTCTCTTCCGTCATCCTCTGGCAGTCGCTGTAACGTGCGCCACAGAGACATTCCATGATAAACATTCTCTGAACATATCTTTTTGTTTTCCCTTGAGGGTTGTACTTTATGATTCTGTTTATCTCCTCATCAGAGAGATATACAGACTGGACCGGTACAGCCTTCGCTCTAAGTATTCTGCCGAACGTAGGACTAGGAATTTCCCTGGTAGCATCGTTCTCACGTATCACGGCCTTGATGGTTGCACATACGGTTCTTGCCGAGTTAGGAGCGTAGTTCTCCTGGATCTTCTCGAAGAGATCACGGAGGTTGTCATCGGTGACGTCTTCCCATAATGGCTTATGTCCAAGCATCTCTTCGAACATCCTTACAACCTTAATAAGTTTCGGGTATTTCCAGATGTATGCGCCATAGAACGTGTCATGCCTCCAGGCGTTGCTGTGATAATTGGCGAACCAACCCTGCTTGATGGCAGTCTTGTACTTCTGCTGCTGAGTGTAGCTCAGAAGTCTCTCCCAATCTCTTGTCTTGATTCTTATTTCTTCTGTCATAATTCTAATATTTTGGTTACTAGTGGCAAAGATACGAAAAGTTTATAATATAAACCATCGTCTTTGCCGTTTTTAACGCTAAATTAACTTTCGAGCTCATCGTTTAGCTCGTAGGCAATACGGGCGAGCGACTCGAAATCCATCTCAAAATCCATAGGGGATACTCTCTTCACCACTCTTTTGTAGCTCATCATACGTAGAGTGATAGTCGGGATAGCGGTATCCTCGACGTTAGTTTCAATGAGGACAGCTTCGAAAAGTCCGTCGCTGCACTTAACCGGGTTCTTAAGTTCCTTGCTTAGGATTCCGCGCTCTCTCATTATCTCACGGATGGTGCATGCAAGTTCCATCTTTGCTGTTGAACGCAGCTCATCAATCTTGTCTTTCAATATTTTTCTCTTCATAATCTTAATATTTTGGTTTGACTTGATGCCCACCGTTCCCGGCAGGCTTGTTTGGCTTAGTCTTTTCTTTCGATATCAAGGCCCGTAAGCACGCCTTTCATATAGGCTAATGTCTCTTCCTTGCATTCCGACAGAAACTTCTGGCATCCATCAATGATAACGCCATACTTACCGCTCGGATAATTCTGTAGAGAGCACGAGTGGTAATACTTTCCGGATTTCTCCTCGATTTCTCCTGCGAGTCGCTTCCCTTCGTCGGTCTCATTTGGACGATTTTCTGGGTACTCATCGTAAAAATACTCGTGCCATAAATCTAGTAGCATATCCTTGCAATACTCCATATCTTGCAAAATATCCGATAATTTGTATGGCGCGCCGTTAGTACCATGTCCATCCTCGCCAATCCATTTACTGGCTTCCTCGTCAGGATCGAAGTCGCTATAATATTGATACAACTTATCCATGAAGTCAGACTTATTGCCATTCTCGAACCAAATTGTGGCGATGAAGTCTTGGTCTTGTGGGGAATACTTCTCTAACTCGACGCAAACCTCACCTCTTTCGTTAGGTGTATCGTCAACATTATAACTCCATCCTAAATCCTCTGCTAATTTTAAAAAATCATTCATATTTTTAATTTTAATTGGTTAATACTGGGAGCGTGAAACAGAGTGTTCCACGTCTTGTCTGGCTTTACACCGGCAGAGACACGATGTATTCCTTCTTCTTCTTTCGTGTTCTGCTCTTCACAGTGAATCCGCAAAAATCTCTCAGCCACCCGGCAGCATTGCCGATGAAAGGCTCGTTCACTATAAGGATAGGACGGAGCATCCCGTTCTTCTTCATGTACTGAAAGTCGATGAAGTCGAACGGGTCATTTGGGTCTTCGCTTCTCTTCTTCCACACGCTGACATCGAGATAGTCAATGAAGTCTCCCTTTGGCGGGTTATTCATTTCGATGAATCTCTTAGGCGTAAGTAGAATCGTATCCTTAGGCTCGTGCGCCATAAAGAAATTCTCTACAACCTCGTTGAACTTGTCCATGTCCATCTGTTTCTGGACAATGCCCTTTCTCTTCATAATGTCGGAAGCTTTGAGCATTCTTGTTCCTCTTCTTGCTGTTGCCATAATTCAAAATTTTAATTGGTTAAACATAGTACCCTCCGAAGAGGGCTTTTGGCTAGTGTGCAAGGAATCCTACCGCCTGACCTTTCCCGATAGACCAGCAAAACCTATCTTCCTTCAGACACTCTGTGCAGTTCCCGGTACACAGACGTGTTCCTTCCGGAGCAGACGTCCCGCTCTCGAAGATAGGATGCGCCTCCGGAAATCCGTGGCGGTTATCCATCTTGAGACCTAGCCACCCCGAAAAGAGGATGTGCATGTTCTCTGGGATTACGTTGCCCTCATCGAGATACTCGTTACACACATCGAACATCTTCGTGAACGCCAGGAACTTTGTATTCTTATGCTTGCGAGCAATCTCGCACATCTTGTCAAGATACCATTTGTCCTGGATGTCACCGCCGATATGAAATCGGAATGCTCTAGGATATCGGTAGTTGAGGTAGCCATCAATCTCCTTGAAGTATCGCTCAGGATCATCGTGGTAGATTGCAGAGTTGATGGCTCTCGTCTTGATAACCTCTTTGTAAATCATATCGTTGCGGAGGTCATAGCAGCTCTTGGCGCATATTGCACAGTTACCGCAATCCATGACCGGAATGAGCGACACGGATGGAATTGCTCCCAATTTTGTGTTGCCATCACTGATCTTGACATGCAAGTCGCTGACGTTCTCTAATGCGTTCTCATAAGCTGCCTGTGCCTTTGACAGACGAGTCTTCATTCCTTCCTTACCTAATGTCCAGTAATTTCTACTCATAATTCTAATTTAAAATTGGTTAAACTTTGGGAACAAAAAACCGGCGTGTCTCACGACAGACCGGCTTTGAACCATTTAAACAAAATTTAGTTATGATATGAGTAGTCAGCCGCTGTTAACGACTGACATGTTTGGCTAATCTTTCGGCACATTCCAGTGAAATGAAATTATAGCTTCTCCATTATAGATGGAGAATGTTACGAGAAGTTTCATATCTTCCTCGCGCTCGTCATCTATGTACTGCTTATGCTCCGAAATCACTGCGGTAAGAAGGTGACAGTCGTCTCCCGTTATGTTTCTGATTACCGCATTTCCGAAATCGTCAAGCTTATCCATACTGCGGAATGGCTGCGGAATGCATTTAAGCTCAACAAAATTATCCTTGATGGTAGCCATTACGGGAACTCCTGCAATGAATCCGAGGTATGTATTCCCGGAGAATGCATAGCTTTCGTCATCGAACATGTTTTCTTCCCACCAGTCTAGCATGACGTTCTTGTTGTCAAGAGGAGCAGGAACAAGCTTGCTCGTATTGATCATCTTCTTTATTTCCTTCATAATTCTTAATTTTATTGGTTAAACATTGAATCGGTTACCGAATAAGTAACCGACTTTTGGCTAGAATGTTCCCCGGCTGGCGCCTTACTCTATAAGTTCGATCTAGAGAGCTTTAGCTCGAAGGATTACCTCCAGTAGTGACTGGAGGAGATCCTTCGTTGAAGAAGCTCTTGTCAATGCTTGCCGGGCCACCATTCTTCAGGCGGCGAACCTTACGTCTTACTGATGATTACTTGTTCTCGCTCTTGGCTTTCTTCCATTCAAGAATCTTGCCCTGGACGCTGATATTATTGTCCTTGATAAGCTGCTTGAGTACACCGAGCATCTTCCAACCCTCTTCATCGTAGAGCTTGGCTTTAGACTCAAGCTCCTTCAGAGAATTGGCCTCTGACATCTTTCGTCCGTTCTTCATGAATCTTGCTCCATGGAACATGATGAGGTTTCTCATCGTGTAGTAGGAACCAGACCCTTTGTAAGCATGAATGAATGCATCTGCCTGCTTGGTATTCCATGCGAGATGCTTTCGGTTCTTGTTGAACTTGCGAACGGCATCGTAGAGTTCCTTGTAGGCCGGTGCAGCACCCATCTTGTTGGCAAGGTTACGGAGAGGAGTATAGACCTTTCTCTCCAAGTCTGCGACAAAAATGTCCTCGTTCTGAAGACGGATATAAGGATTACCCTTGCAGGTATGCCTGTATGTCTTCTTCTCGTTTCCATCCTTGTCTTTCTTGGTAGTGTAGATGCACTTGTCGTCAATGTAGCTGCGAAGCTTGTTAATATAGTCAATAGCCATATCGTGTGCTACGCAGCCGTTGAACCAGCGATTTCTCGCCTTGGTGTTCTCGTAGTCCTTGTGGTCACACATCTTCATCTGAGCATACAGCTCGTTCTCCAACATGCGCCACTGATACTCGTAGCCCTTGCGCTGCAACACCTCGTTGAATGACAGATAACTCTTATCCATGTCTCGCAACATGTGGAACATCTGAGACATAACCCAACGACGGAACAGCTTCCAGTTGCTTACGTATCCACCCTCGACAATCTGCTTGCCTACCGCATCGATGGTTGCATCGTCCATGTCTACAGGAACTGCTGCGCCATTTTCGATCTTGATAAGCTGGTCGTCACCGAGAGGGAAATATTTACTAGTATCAACGCCTGCTGCCTTAAGAGCTTCGAGACGCATCTGCGCCTTGGTCTTCTGGGTAGCTGCTGTAGCCTCTACATTGTTAGTTACGATGTTCAAGTTTTCTCCAGTGATTGTTACAATCTGCTTCATAATTCAATTAATTTTAATTGGTTATACTAAAAATTTATTTAACTCTAGTGGATGAGGCTTACGCCCCACCCTTGTTTGGCTCAATCCAGTCTCTGAGGATAATCAGATCCTTGTCGTTCTCTGACTTCCAGAACCATCTGCCCCATCTATTCTCCCATGCGAGGTTGCCTCTGAGCAGCTGCATAAGGACGTATAGTTCTAGCTTGCATCTCGCTACCTCACGTCGCTCTCCGTACATCATATCTTCGTCTGAGAGCTCTTTCTCCGGCAAAGCCTTGAAGTAGTAGCGGCGATGTGATTCAGAGCGTTCAGACGGCACAGAATGCTTGTATGCCTTGTATCTCTGCTCTATTGCGAACAGGACTACTGCATGTGTCAGGTAAGGTGTATCTTTCGGCTTATCTTCCTCGGACATCACTATCTTACCATTCACCCTACACGTTCTCTTCTGGAAGTTGATGGTGAACTTAGCACCATTCTCAACTGCATTGATAATCTCGTCGTATGTCATAATTCTATTGTATTGGTTAATAGGGATAGTGCTTATTCTAGCACTATCAAATTGGCTTCTTCGAGTTCATCCTTACTCAGTACATCTTCGTCTTCTCCGATGTGGATATAGAATTTATCTCCGTTCGCCCACTCCATTGCACGCATATACAACCAGTGAGCATCCTCGATAGAGAATCCGTCTGCACTTACAGAATCAAGCATCTCACCCATGCAAACTTCTGACGTTTCGTACTCTTTCTTGATTTCCTCAAGCTTCTTTAGTAATTTGCTGTTCATAATTCTTAAATATTTGTTAATGGGAGTGCGCTCAGAGAATCTGTTGCGTAACTATAAGGTCTTGATTAATACTGTATCTAAGTCCTGACAGATCCAGGTAACCACCTGGATCTTCAGGATGATTGATACCGTATTGTACAATCTATTCTCCTTGCACACCATATTCGGCTCGCAATAACCTAGTCTGACTCAACCTGATACGTTGCATTGCTTTAAGTTTTTGATTAAGGGAGTGGCATTGTTATGAAGCCAACCTCAGGAAGCGTACGCTTCCACATCCTTGGCTTCAGAATCAATGAAACGCTCGATGAACTCTCAGAACTTGCCAGACATCGCTGCAATGCGCATGACTTATCTCATGTATTATGTTGCATGGATATATGTTCGTGATTCGGTCCCGTGACTGGATACCTGTGCCTGCGGAGATATCGGCAGGCACAGGTATTCCACCTTACGGGATATTAAACCTCATACTCTTGATAAGTCGTGATGCAATTCACATGGTTGTTTGTAGGTACACTCATAGGTCTGTTGTCTTGCTACAGGCTGATGATTGGAACCAGCTGGGTTTACGCGGGGAGCATCGTTGCTCTAAGGATGACTCCCCGCGTTATTTACCCAGCGGGTATAAATACGCAACCTCCTTGTGTACCTCGTTTGGCAATAACGTTGTCTTCATCTGAGAGCGTGGCACGTAGCTCTAGCAGTTTGATTTGAGCTGTTATGTATCGCCGGAATACCCGGATAGTGTTCCGGGGAGGCCGGCGAGATTCGTAACAGTTCCGTAAACTTTGCTCTCCTCTGAAGACTACCCTCGTGCTAGGGTGATTCCCTGACCGATGGCTCGGCACAATACTTTATGTTTCTGATTTGACACAGGATTCGCCAGAATAGGTGATCCAGGACAATGCGCCCACTGCGCAGCCGTCCAGGATCAACTACTCTGGTTAAGAGACCTGTTGCATAAACTTCAGCCATCCGTCAGGGAGTGGTGGTGTGCGCCACCGGTGGTGGTCATACGGAATGTCACATTTCTGTACTTCGTTGATGAGCTACGCCTTGTGCGGTTATATGAACATCCATGCATTGTCGGATGTTCAGATGATGTTATAGAGGCGTCGCCTGAATTTGTCCGTCCTTCTCCCACGTCCGTGTGCTCGGTTACAGAGTCTGCCGGTCAGAAGATACTGCGCATAGCTATATCAGATTGATAATATCCGGTTTAGGACGAGCGTAGGACCCATCTCATTGAGATGAGGTCCATGCACTCCGCAACCGGGATATTTAAAACCTTGCGTCTTCATTCCGGCAAATCCTTGCGCTAAGATGCTCATCTACAGAGTATTCACCAATGTGTTGTACGCTGCCCTGCTCGTTCGTAAGGCATTCTGAGCACAGCCGATTGATAGATACCCCTTGATTTCGCTCTCTGTCTTACTCCTGTTGGCTTTCACGTTCCTGCCACGACCTCGGTCTATGCAACCTACAGCCTGAGTCTTCACGTATCCGAGACCACCGACCTTTCTCTTGCCTGTCTTGACCGCACGGATGCAGTCCATGACGAAGGTGTTGAGCTTGTCGATGTCCTCTTTCACGTTTATGACCGGAAGAACCTGAGTTGACCAGGAATAATCGCAGTACCCCTTGTAAAGATACCTGTTTACTGCATTGATGGCTTTCGTCATCGTGGTGTCACGTTTCTTTATCGTCCTCTTCTCAATCTCCTTTTGGAAGGTCTTGATACGTGTGGACGACAGAGAGATATTGTGACCCTTGATGGAATATCCGAGGAACTTGAACCAGTGATTAGCATCAAGATACTCAACCTTCTTAGGGTTGAGCGTCATCTGCATCATCTCCAGCTCGCTCTTCATGATATCCATGGCTTTCTCATAGTCTTCACCGACAAACAGCGTATCATCTGAATAGCGGACGTAATATCCGTTAAGCTTAGATAGCTTGTCGTCAAGATGATAGAGAATGACATCAGCCAGCCATGCTGCAACAGAACATCCCTGCTTGAGTGACTGATACTTCTCACAGAGGTTGTTGTCCTCATCGAAATAGATATCTGTGTGATAGTAGTCACGAATGACATCTATCAGCGCAGATTTTCCGTACTTCTCCTCTACCTTGTCGAATGCCCAGTCGATGAACCGAATAGGCACAGAATCAAAGTACTTGGAGAAGTCACCTTTCCACCCGATGATTTTTCCCTCTGCTGAGTATATTATCCGAGACACATCTTGCACCACACGACCGCAGCCGATACCTTTCTGGTATGACGTACAGCGCGGATGCACCATCTCTGGCATCAGCTCAAACAAGAGGTCGTTTGCTATGCTCAGTAGGATTCTGTCTACAGGTTCATTCACATAGACCGTACGGAAATCTCCGTTGTCTTTCGGAATCTTGGCTGTATGAGGCGGCATTATCTTGTAATTTCCGCTCTTGATCCTCTGATACATAGCCAGACGAGCCTCTGGCGTTGTAAGCTGATACATTACTGCTTTGTTCATGTCCTTGAATAAGCCTTTTTCAATGGCATACTGCCATCTGGCTTTCTCAAAGAACATACTTAGGATTCTGTCTTCATTCATAATTCTTCTTGTTTTGGTTATTGTGAGAGGGAGCTGCCCTCTCTTTTTAGGCTACACGCTTACTTTCCACACATCTTTTCGTTTCTTCCCAATGCTCTCTGCGTACTCGACAGCAGAAAGCATTGTAGTTTTCATCACGTACTCTCCTTGTGGAGAAATTACGAACCAGAAGCCTTCGCTGAACTTGGATTTTTTGAAAGGCTTTGCAATTTGCATCATCTTGCGCTCTATCATGCGATTCTGACTTTTTAAGCCAGGCTCATCAAGAACCTTCTTCGACCAATTCTTCTTTGGCTCCATCGCTCTGAATTTTGCGATAAAATTGCCCAATGTTAATTTTTTCGCCTCTTCCACTGTGTCTGCATCAATCGAGAACTCGTAATGCCGTGGACCTGTGTCATTTCTAAACAGGTAGCTGTACTTCTTGGATTTGTCTATGCGACCTCCGTGCGACAAACTGTAAACGTCTGCTTTCATAACAATGTCTGTAAGCTCTTTAATCTCATTCTTTGTCATACTCTTAATATCTTGGTTAATAGCACGTGGGCGAACCCACGCTTTTGGCTAGTCGATGTGCTGGAGTGCTGCGCTGTCATCTTCTTCGGATTCTCTCCAGTACTCCTGATCTGGTTCGATCTCGATAACCTCACCTGAGAAATTGTCAGCGTCAAGAACAATATCGCTATCATTATAGGCATCCTGCACTTTCTGTACGGCTTCATTCTCACTCTCAGCATCAACGCTGACTACCTTGTTTAAATGCTCTGTGACTGATACGTAATATCTCTTCATAATCTTTAATAATTTGGTTAATAATGGAAGTACGCAGAATGTGCGTACTATTCAGGCTAAGTCCAATCCACGGCAAGGACAAAATTGATAATGTTAATATTGTATCCGTTTTCCACTATATACTTGATAATGGCACGTTTTACGAAATACTCCCTATCTGTGTCAGAAGACTTGCTGTATGCTTCTGAGAAATACTTGAACCCGAAATAAACGGATTCCTTCAAGACGTATCTCTTAAACACCTCTGCAACAAATCTCCTGCCGCCCTTTCTGTCTAAAATTTCATCTATAATCATAATTATCTATCATTGGTTAATAGTGATAGCCCGGAGGCTATCTTTAGGCTAATGCGTTCAACAATCTGTGTGCGTTGTATGCGACAGGATTCTGATACTTCATCTCTGCATTGATTCTGCGCTCACAAATCTCAATACATCTCTCGTGTGCAATATTCTCGGACAATGCATCAAACTCGATATGGGTGCTGCCAGATGATGGCTTGCCCACACAATACTTGTGCCCGTCACGATAGCACACGATTCTTCTGTTCACACGATAGAAGGTTCTGTTTCCCTTCTGTGAAATTGTAATCTTTCCCATAATTCTTTGTAATTTGATTGATAGAAGAGGAGCATGCAAGCTCCCCTTGTTAGGCTGTTTCTTTTAGTTTGATTCCATTCTCTTCGAGAGCGACCTTGATCAGTTCGTCAGAGTCCTCGTAGTACTCTCCCCAGCAGGAATCAATCTGTTCCCAGTCGTAGGAATCAGAAGATTTACCGTCTTCGTACAATTTTGTATACGGGCGTTTCTTTTCTAGGACGTAACCTTTTACATCACCCCACATCCACATACCAATATTCTTGACTTCGCTCTCAAACAGCTCGATGGCACGATTCTTCCAGTTCTTGGTATTCGTATCCACCATCTTCTTGAAGCGCTCCTTGTCGCAATAGGCATATCCTCTAACATAATCTCCCTGGCTATATCCACTGGAAGACCACTCGTAGAATGCTATATCCTTGCAGTCTTCTAGGAGATTAACAAAATCATCTTCTTCAAGCTCTTCTGCAAGCTCATCCCTAATATCCTCGTTCTTCAGTTCGTTAGGAGTGAAATCTCTGATGTTGTACCACTCGTTCTTGCCGATGCTGAATCTTGATTTTCTTTCAAAACTCCACATGTGGCACGACTTGTCGTATTCGAGACACAGATGATCGCAATGAAACATACTATTGATATACTTGATAATCTTCTTTTGTGGAACATACTTGCAGACAAGCTCTTTCAAGGCAGCCTCTGCATTTTCAGCGTCGACTTCACTGCTACAACCACGAGAAAGTTCCCTGTTGTATCCGTAATCAGAATAGTCCCAGAAGTAAACGCCTGCCAAATCCCATTCTGTGCAAGGGCATTCGGCATCCTCATCCTGGTAAATGGCGATTCTGTAATCACCAATCTCCTTCTTAGCAAATTCGTAACTCATATCTAATATCATTTAAATGGTTTAACATTGAATATCCCCATGCTAGGGGATATTGTTAGGCTTCCTCATAATCTTCCTCCATCATGGAGTGAACCTCTTCAAGCTCATTCGAGAAATTGTACTTGATGTTGTATGTGCCGAACGCCTTGAAATACCATTCCTCTAGGTACGCTCTATCCTCGTTCGCCTGCTCGCTGTCCTCTGCGGAATCGAGTCTGGCTACCATCTGAGGGTAAAAATCATAGTAATCGTCGCCATCGTAGTCCGTCGCCCAGAACGTACCTGTAACGTGTCTAGGATAATCGTTGTACAGATTGGCAAAATTTCCATCCATGCGTTGGTCGCTAAGATGGAGATATTTCTTCATCTCTCTGTTTACCTTGTGAGTAAACTCCCACGCAAGACCCTGGATATTCTCTCTGAGCACATCTGCAATGTATTCTTCCAGATCCTCTGCGTCATCGAAATTTTCAAGACACTCACGATAGAGGCTCTCGATAACCGCGGCAAAACTTGCCACACCGATATAATCGGCTACTTTCTCGACAACTTCACCCTTGTTATTCATAACAACTTCTACAATATTCTTTTCCATAATTCATCTGTTTAATGGTTCATAATGGTTCCCCACGATGGAGTGGGGAGTTTTAGCCACATATGGCAATGTCGCCATAATTTCTGTAGAAATGCTTGTATGCCTCAAGACCACTGGCAGATTTCAAGTCTGTGACCTCTAGCTTACCGGTATCCTTGCGTACCTCTGCAATAGAGTATGTATTGTCGTGCGTCCACTTGATGAGGTCCACACGCCTAACAGGATTCTCTACTGACTCAACGATTTTACACTTCAGTAAATCGTCATTCAGGATTTTCTCTAAATCACTCATAATTCTGTAATCTTTGGTTAATAGAAATCCCCACCCATGGGAGTGAGGATTGGTTTGGCTACTTCTTGATGTCGATTGAGAATTTAATACCCTCAGGCAACTTGCTGGGATCTAAGTTCCCAATAAAATTCTCGAACTGTTCTTTCGTAATCTGCTCCTTGTAATCGAGCCAGTTGAACTTCACGGTGTTGTTGTAATCGTAATAAATCACGTTATCGATAGAAAGGCCGTGGTCAAGAATGTAAAGCATCACGTCACGCTCATTGCAAGCTTTCTCGGTCTTCTTGTAGTACTCTTCAATTATAGACTGACGTTTCTTGCTGATTTCGTCAGCTTTTCTTTGCTGCAATATCTTATCAATATTTTCCTTCGTGTAGTACCCTTTCTTGAGTCTGGATTCCACAAGAGCTATTATGGATCCAGTCAGCTTAATTGTCGGTCTTTCGTCGCTGATAGTGTATGGATTCTCCCATGATTCCCCTGTCGGGTTTTCCCATTCGTCTCCTTTGTAAAGGAGAAAGCTAATAAACTTATCAGCTTCAGACTTCCATCTCTTAACGATGCCAAGCTTGAATAACTTATAGACAAAATAGTCCTTATCGTTCAGCTCGGCAGCAGGGAGCAGGGCATCGTACTCATCCTCGGTAATTCTGAGATTACGCATAGCAATCTCCTTACTTTGGGATACATAGTAAATACCATTATCCACAGTATAGAATGGCTGTCCCTTGTAGTTGCACATGTGAAGATTTACAAATGGTTTCAATTCTGGAAAGAATTTGCATATCTCGTCTGTAATGCAACCGCAGGTTTTGCAGTGCCATGAACCGAAGCAGAAAATATCTATCTGACCTGTAATAGAGAAAGTGCAGATGTTATTTCTGCACTCATCACCTAAAGAAGCAACAGCGACAATTTTGTGACGCTTTCCGTCTCTTACGAAAATCTTCGTAAATGTATTAACAATTTTCTTCATATTTCAATCTGTTTGGTTAATAGTTCCTACGTGTCTCCACGTAGGATTTTTGTCTTAACAGAGATACTTGTCTGTGTTCACTCCAAGGATATAGGCGAGCTCAAGCATCTTCTTTGCTATATTCTTGAACCAGTCTCCCACAAAATTGTGGTCATGGCATTTCCATAGCTTTCCAATCTGCTTGATTTCGTAGTCCTCATATGCAATATTTACGGTACTGCACAATCCCTGGAGCCAGTACGTGAGCAATTCAAGGCGTGATATCTTACGTTTGTCACCCTTTACTGCCTCCTTGTAGAACATCTCGAATGCAAACTCGATTTTCCTCTTGTCGCTCAAGACGCTGACATCTACGTCGTCGGAGTGGATGGAATCCAATATATATGAATACCAACGCATATTCTGCTCATTCATCTCGGCAGCTGTTCTGATAGCTGCAATTTCCTGTCTTTCGTTCATAATTCTACATTTTTATGGTTTAATATGGTTTCTGTGCAGATAGACTGCACAGAATGTTTGGCTAGAACTTGCGAGGTCGCATGCACGATTGCTCAATCTCCTGAGCTTTCTTGTCTGCACGCGCTACACGTCTGAAATACTCGCTCTTGTCGAGGTTCTTGCGTCTGCACTCCTCGCTGATAACTGCCTTGTGGCTCGCTACGAGCCTTGCAAGGAACTTTCTGTCTCCGTCTGTCATAATTCTGAATTTTATTGGTTCATAATAGATGCAGGACACAGGACGTGCCCCGCAGTTCTGGCTATAGATTGTACACCGGACTTTCTGAAGCACACAGAATAGTAGGACCGGTGAGGATGGAGAACGCACAAGGGTCGAAACTCTCGATTTTCTTCATGCTCTCGATTTTCTTCTGTACTACATTACGTATGGATGACAGATTAAGTCTACCGTCAATAGGCATGACAGAATCCATGCCCACCATTTCCACTACGCTCACCTCATCGGTGAATCTCATGTTTACAAGGTCAAACTTGTTAATCTTGTGATAAAACTGAATCCACTTGCTCATAATTTCTACATTTTTGGTTTATAGGAGAGGGAGATAAAACTCCCTCAATTTTCAGGCTATGTACTTCTTGATGAACTCTTTAAGCTCGTTAAGCCGCTCGTCAATCTCCTCTTTGCTGCATACGCAGATGAAACGTGGAAAACAAGTATCCGTTATTTCTCCCATGTCATTCATGACACAGGCAAAACAACTTATATACCCTTCACCGTTTTTATTGCTAACGCTAACATCAAGGCTCAGTCTTGATTGATTTTCTAATACTTTTTTTTGGATTTCCTGCAACTTAGGCAAAATCGTAGAGAGTATGTACTCTACATTCTCCTTGTATTCTTCATCTATCATAATTCTTAAATATTGGTGAATAGTATGCGTGACAATCGTCACGCACATTTAGCTCATGCACAGCACCGCTATCTCAGAGAAGCTCTTGGAGATAACCTCCTTGCTACGATAATCTCTGTAGCCCTTGGTATTGTTGCTATGCCACTGGCGCGCTGCAATCTTGATCTTCTCCATCTCATGCATAAGCGCACGCTCAAAATTCTTCTGTGATTTTCTGTCTAACATAATTCTTCCGTTTAAATGGTTCTACATAGTATGCCCAGGAAAATGCCTGAGCACATTTTTGGCTACTCGTACTTGTTGAGCAGGAAAATCAGAATACAGCCGTCTCCGTTCATGAGCATCTGACATTTGTCCTCATCTGTAATGATGTGGGCGCAAATCTTTGCGAACATAGGAAACGGCTCATCCTCCATCTCGCCATGATATACTGCCAGGTATGTTCCCGGCAGCAGAGAACGTGAATCATCAGAATCGCCGCCGAACTCATCGCACGCCTGTATAGGACATAGAACTCTCTGGATAGATGTGTGTGTACACATATCTTCCTCGCAGTCCATGCCCATCATGATATCAATTAACTCACACTTGCTTAATTCCTTTGTTATCGTCTTGTACATATTCTTAATATTTTGGTTAATAGAAGAGAGGAGCGAAAACTCCTCTCAGATTTGGCTACTTTCTGAGACCTACGAACGTTGTACCTCCCTCTGCTGTGTGACAGCCGTTTAGTTTCAAAATCTCGTTAGCCTGGCTGATAACTGTCTTTCTCAGCATCACGTTCGCCCTGTGACAATTCACGAGAGTAACTGAAACCATTACTAATGCAATACACACTACGGCAAACAATGCCACGAAAATATTCTTCTTCATAATTCTGTAATTTAATTGGTTATATTATCGTACTGCCTGGATTTCTCCAAGCAGAATTTAGCTAAATGTTTCCAAGCACAATTATCGTACTTTCTAGATTTCTTAAACTCCAGGCAGGATGAAATTCTCCAAGCGGAGTGTGGATCGCCACAGCTCGCGGAAATACCACTTACCCTTTTTCGTACTGCTCCAGAATATTCCAAGCACAATTCCCCAAAATATTCCAAGCAGAATTACGATAATATTCGTACTTGCTACCATAACAAATGCCGGCACACTCTGAATAAATCCAAGCACAATTATCGTACTTGAATAAATAATCTGTCTTGCTTTCATAATCTATATTTTATTGGTAATTGTTCCGTAGCCGCACGACAATTATCGTACTGGCTACAGATTTTTAGGCTCACGCAACGCAGAATAATGTAAGCACACCATTCTTTAGCGACCCGAATTCTACGTGACTCAAAATCTCCTGAGCATCTGCAATGATACTCTCAGCCTCGCACGTATCGAGGCATTTAATTCTCAGCGTACTCATAATTCTAATATTTTTGGTTTGTAATTGTAGAGCGGAGATTTCTCCCCGCCCCGTTAGCCAGGATGTGCATCTTTGCACCACGTTTTATCATTATTGTCTTAACTACGTGGCTCACACCCTACAGATTTTATGCTTCTGCCAGCAGCTTGTTTATTTCTGAGGAGATAAATCTCGCACGGATGACAAGCAACCGATTTCAGAAAGTGCGTTTTATATTCGCTAGCCCACACTTTAAAAACTATGAGCGAATATGATGTGCAGGAAAATCCCTGCAACGGAAACCACTCCACGTGCCATCCAACACGCAGCTTTTCAGGATATCTCGTATCCCTTACCCCCGCAGCCAACGGGATAGAATATGAATTATGATTTCTTTCTAAAACTCTCATCTCGCTAGATGATACAAATTCCCTAGCCGTCGTGCCGTCTCATCTCATTCGACGCTCACGCCAGGAATTTTTGCGTATCTCTCGGATGGATGTCTCTGAGTAACACGTTACTCTCTCCCATCTCGGTGTGCCTCTCGCACTCTCGATTTACTGAGATACTTCTCTTGAATTTTGGCAATTAGTCCCCTGAGGGAGAATAAATTCTCTCTCTGAGTTAAGCCCACACACCACGACAAGGTTTACCAAATTGTGTGGGAAAAATAAGGACACGACGACCCGCTCCAAGTTGAAAAACCTGGAGTAAAATTTCCCACTGGCTACCTGCTAGATAGTCAGCGGGAAAACTAGATAGCTAGATATTTCTCTAGCTATCTGTTTTGTGTTACTTTTGCGCTGCTGCTAACTTTGCTTGCAACTCTGCAATCTGTTTTTGCAAGTCTGTTATGCTTTCGCTCTTTTTCTTTGCTACCTTTGCACCACTTGTAAATGATTGATGCAAAGAGCACAACTTACTACCTAAACGCTGCAAACTATCTATTATAGTGGTTTGCACGTCCTTATTGTTGTTATCAAACCACGCAAAGAAATTAGGCAGTTTATGTTTGCGTGAAAACTCGCTTACAGCAGAGCGAACGCACTCTGTTTGCAAATTGCAGTAGCTTTCATCTGAAAGCACATACTTTGTAGCTAGTTTGTTATAGCGTTCTCTAGCTACTTCTAGCTCTTTCTTTGCGCTTACTACTTCGCTATCTTTGCACTCGCTTAATAGCTTTTTGCGGTAACTATTAAGCACTTCTAAACTCTGCGCTAAAACTGCGCTGCCTTTGCACTCGCTTACGTAACTAGCTACCTTTGTGCTAGTATGTTCGTAGCCTTGAGCACCTTTTACGGATAATTCTTTCATATACCTAAATTGTTTAAATGTTATAACTAACATATGTTAGCTACCTACATAATAGCAAACCGCATACCAAACAACCACTAAAAAATTGAGTGTTTATGCATTTAACCTTTTATAAATACTTGATTTATAGATAGTTAGCCGTTTGTAATATTTACAGCGTTTGTCAGTAGTTGTTAAGGTTTAAATAAATTAACGTTTTTGCCAACGTGGCAGACTTGTAACTATTTAATAATCAAGCATTTACGAAACTATGGTGGCAGTAATTGTTAAATAATTAACTTAAGAAACATTAATCTTTACAAATTGCTAACTAATTGGTTTACAGGTAGTTACGCCCGCCAAAGTGGCAGTTTATGTTAATGTATTTAACTACTCATGTAATAACATTTTACCAATTTCGTTAAAATGTATTTAATAAGTTAAACACGGATATTTATGCATGTATAAATATGGTAAATATATTTTGGTCAAGTGTATTGTAATAAGTTTTTGTGTTCCACGCTTTATTAATAATGGATAATTATGCAAGAAAATGAATATAAACAATATCATAAAGTGTTGGTTATTAAGTGGTTACATAAATTTTTTATAAATATAAACCGACAATTTAAAATAATTACAAAAATATTGTTTCACGCCCGTTTACACTATATAAACCGACACAAAATGTAATAATTTCAGAAGAAACACCCCCACACCCCCTTTGCAGCTATAAACCAGCGCGGTAGTCACCTCATCTAAAAATTTTTTCTTCCGATTTTTCAGCCGTTTTGTAAAGTTTAATTACTTTCCACCATAAAGGATAATTATGCATATTCATTCATCCGTTATTTATTAACATTTGATAGCATAAACTCTTACTTAGCAGACCAAACCATAAATGTATACCTATCCTTCATTTAATGTATACCTAAAATGTATATTTATACCCTTTATCTACTAGGGTTTTACCGGATATTCAGGATATTATCTGTATCTTTGTGTTGTCGATATTTTATAGACGACATGTTGTAAGGACGACCTGACACGTGTTATCCTTCAGAAAGCCCCTGTTTATAGGGGTTTATCCTACACAATAACGGAAAATTAATATTATTATTGTACATAAATGGAAAATGGTATTGCTATAGACACATTGCACGCTCAGTTGCTAGACCTTTTGAGGCATGACGAGTACGGCTTCGAAGCGCTCCGTTGCCAGGACTGGGGTAAGGCAAACTCTGATAAGTACAACAAGCTGAAGTCTACTTTCATCAGGTCAATGAGACGTCTGGCGAAGAAGGCTCCGGTGAAGTACTACAACGGTGCTTACTACATGTTCAACGGCAAGATATACGAAGCTGTTCCGAAGATAGTTTTGGAACAGGCTTACCAGCTTCTGCTCCTCGACCTGGCCATGGCTCCGATGCTCGGCATCAGTACGGTGATGAACAAGTCATTCATGGAGGTGATAGAGTGCTACAACATACTGAGACCTACCTTCGACATCGTTGCATTCGCAAACGGAGTTGTTGACTTCGGCAGCGGTCTGAAGTATCCGAACGTGATGCCGTTCTCTCCCGAGTACCATGTCACATACTACCACCCATACGACTACAATCCGAAGGCGAAGTGCGACAGGTGGATGAACTTCATCAAGGAGGTCCTTCCGGACAGGACGTCAAGGATGATCCTCCAGATGTTCCTCGGCCTCGGTCTCATACAGAGAGGTACTGCATACAATCCGTACGAGGGGAAGGAGTCATCGAAGATTGAGCTCTGTCTTCTCCTTATAGGTACGGGAGCCAACGGAAAGAGTGTCATCTTCGACGTTGCCTGCAACATATTCGGCAAGGACAGGATAAGCAAGATGGACTACGCCGACCTCACTGCCGACGGAGACGAGGGAATGAGGGGAAGGTATCCTATCAGGAACGCCATCTTCAACTGGTCTTCCGATTCCGACCCGAAGAAGTTCGGAAGGAAGAATACCGGTATGTTCAAGAGACTCGTGAGCGGCGAGCCAGTCCCGATGAGAAAGCTCGGCAGGGATATCCTTGAGGGGAACTCAATCCCCTACCTCATCTTCAACCTCAACGAGCTTCCGTTCCCTGATGATGCGTCGCTCGGATTCATCAGACGCTTGCAGTACGTGAGCTTCGATGTCACCATCCCAAAGGAGAGGCAGGACCCGGAGCTTGCGAGCAAGATCATCCGTGAAGAACTGAGCGGAGTGTTCAACTGGATATTCCGTGGCGCGATGGAGCTGAGGAGCAGGAAGTACAGGTTCCCGGCAGCTGAGGGCAGCAGGAGGCAGCTGCTCATCTCCCTTCTAGGAAGCAATCCTATCTATGCCTGGATAAGGGCATATGATATGAGGTGCAGCCAAGAGGCGAGGGGCGAGATTTCGGAATGCATGCTTGCCAAGGAGATGTACGAGAGATTTGTCGAGTTCTGCAAGGCCAACGATGTCGAGGAGAAGGATATCCCTACGATTCAGAAGTTCGGGCGTGATATGAGCGACAAGTACGGCTTCTTCAAGAAGAGGTCACAGGGAGGAATGACGTATCAGGTGTACGGTGCGCAGATGGTTGACCTGAAGCAGGAAGTTCTCATAAATGACGTGAAGAATAAATTGCGTGGTGAGGAGGACATCAAGCAGCCTGAGAGCTTCATTCAGCCTGATGATTAACGGTTATAAAACAGATTTCTATGATAGACAAGGAATATATCAAGGAGATTATATCCCGTATCACGAAGAAGAAGGCTGATGGGAATATTGTTCCGGCCACCGCTTCGATGCAGGAGATTATGATTGCTGTCCGCGATGATGCCCTGGAGTGCATGAGGACCATGTGTAACGAGAGGGAGATTGCGGTGAACAGAACGTTGAACAGTGTTTCATTCAAGTGCCTATGAGAAGACGTCACAATCCGAACAAGGTTCCGCCGTTCAAGCCAGACCCTGAGCATTGGACCAGGAAGGTTCATTCATGGAAGGCGAAGGTCGCTTATGAGACAGAGGATGATGCTTGGGAGTTTCTGAATCAGAGGCTTACAAAAAATGTAAGGAGTATTATGAACGTTTAGTTAAGAAATAGCTTATGATTAAGAAAGAAGATATTAAGATAGGATTAGAGTTTATTCTTCCGTTCAGAGTGAGAGAATACGAAGAAGAGGTGGCAAGATTTCGTCATTATCAAATAATGGGCGAAGACTGTCCTGTATTATTACCAAGGTACAAAACAGATTTAGAGATTCATGGTGGATTTAAAACCATTACAACCCCAAGCCGTCCTATTTTTAAGGTTATAGATAGTCCGATTGGGTGTTTTATTCCTTCCATTGACAATTCTTGTTGTTTATTTGTAAAAGTAACTTGTGACGAGATTAAAAACGAGGTCTTCATGCTTTCAGTTAAAGATGTTATGGGACGTGGCGAAATTTTGAATAAAGAAAATCTTGAACCGAAGATATACGAGTGTTCATCTACTGAAGATGCTAAAACATTCAAGTCTATCACCGACAAGATGAGTGATACCTATAAGCGCAAAAATCACGATTATGGGAATGCTTTTTCCGAAATGTATGATGAGCTTGGTATCAACTACGGCTACGGAAAGATACGAGAGAAGGTGAATCGCATCAAGACGTTGAAGGACAATGAGGCGCAAGTTGCTAACGAGCCGTTGGAAGATGCTCTATTGGATTGCGCTAACTATTGTATCTTGACATTGATGGAATATCAAAAACGTAAGGAACATGGAACAGACTGATTACACTTGTAAGGATTGCGTATTGTTTAATGAAGAAGATTTTGAGTTCCCATATTGCATGGGTAAAAACTCATATACATACGTAAACCCTGACGATGATGCTTGCGGAGACATTATTCCGCTGGTATATACTTGCAAGGATTGTTTCTTCTTCAAGAATGGAGTTTGTCATCACCCTACCGTGAATATGTTTACTTCGGAAGAAGATCCTTCTTGCGAGCATTTCGAGTATAAGGAAATAAAAGTTGAACTTTAAAATATTGTTATCATGGCATTACCATTTGGAAAGACTATCAAGACAAGACATTTCTCTGTGCTGAAATTCAGCAAGAGTTTGTCGAAGAAAGAAATTGCTTCACTCAGAAAGGATATTCCTGCTGAAATCAAGAAGCATTTACAGAGAGGCTCGCTGCCTTTCATTAAGATTTCTGACATCGCTGGTACATGGGGCGTTGAATTCTCTGTTGGAACATCAATGTATTCTATGCTTGATGTATGTGTTCCTGTGGTCGTAGGTGACCATTACGAATATTCTAAGGATAATGGAGATATTATCGAAGCGCTTGCCCAGCTTATGTATGCTGATACATCGTTGCCTGGCGATGCAGAATATACGGCAGGTAAGTTGAAGCTCCGTGACGAATACATTGCTCGTGAGGCTGCAAGAAGAAACGCAGCTGCCGACAAGGGTAAGACAGAAGAGCAGCTTCGCAAGGAGAGCGATGAGGCCGTACAGGAAGTCATCGACCACGATAAGCACGCCGAGACTATTCTTGAGATGGCAGAACAGATTAAGAAGGAAGGAGGCAAGGATGAGCGATAAATTGCTTGAGGTCGTTCAAGACCACACTTCCTTAGTACAGGCGCTCCAGTTCATTTTGGAGGCCGCAGAGACGAAGAAGCTGCCTCCATACGGTGTTCTTCCTGTATTCAATGACGACCTTCTTAATGATAGGCTTAAGGGTATACTTGAGTTGGTTACCGGAGAGAAGTATCCTTAATTGACTTCAAAGTTTTCTTCTACTTATATATTTGTTTTAAAAAGCGAGGGGCAGTATCTGTGAAGACACTGCCCCTCTTAGTTAACCAAAATAATTTGAATTATGCTCAGCAGAAAGAATCTGTGAACATTAATTATTTGCAAAGGTACTTGGTTTTGCAGAAATTCTAGTAAAACAAAGTTACTTTAACACGAATTTAACTATTTCTTCTTTTTTTGAAAGGTCGCCTGACCATTTTTGAAGATAATGCAGTCCTCGCAGCATCGAGGCATTGATAGAGGAATGTAGTAGTGGACCACATTATTTTCTGTATCAATTTCGTCCTGCTTAATCTTAGAGTATTCGGCTATCATGGCAGTCGTCTTTTGCCACTCTGGAGAGCCAAACTTCTGCTTGCGCTGAGCGATAACGAGGCTTCTCAGGATCTCTTCCTTTGAGGTAGCCTTAATAAGCTCCTCCTGTGTAAGTTCGTCGCTATTCTCGTTCTTCGCTTTCTTGCCCTGCACCTCTGCGATTCTCTTCTGAACGGACTCCTGGGCTTCGAGCTTGTTCATCTCGTTTTCGAGGAATGATTTCTCCCACACACCTATTCCTTCTCCTTGGAATGCGATGGCCCAGCTGTCACGAACAGACATACCTGAACCACGGAGGCTGGCGTAGATGTAATAGCGAGGGTCTTTCATCTTGAGAGCCTTCGCCTTCTTGTACGTATCGACGGATAACGTGTATCCTTTTGTTTCTTCAATCATAATCTTATTTTTTAAATGTAAACTCTACTCTACATACGCAGTTTGGATGTGCGGGGATAACCATCGTGTCAAGCGAATGTACATATCCACATAAATCATCGCAAACAGGGCAAGGAAACGACGATCCTCTGTGAACAAAGTAGCCGATAGCCTTGTTCTCCTTCCCATACTCCTGCTCTGCCTGTCCCCACGCCAAAGCAATCACTTGAGAAGCGTTTCTTACGATGTTCTGATAGGCGTTCTTGTAGTAGCCCTTTCCATAAGAAGGAACATCGATGTTGATATCCTTTCTCTTCGCCTTGGTGATGACTGATGTGTGATATGGGTCCTTATATCCTGTGCGGATGGAAGACAGAAGCTGCTGGTCTGAATATCCCATAAGAGTACCCGCCTTGATCATCCTTACAATATCTTCCGCAAAGTTTCCGAGATAGACGGCGTTTCTTTCGGATGTCGTCTTTCCGTAGATGTCGCTGACGAGAAATGATTCTATATTCTCGCTGTCAATCCCGAGAATCTTGCACGAAGCTTTGGAGTAAGCAGAGATGTAGCTATTGATACTCTCCTCGGCCTCAGCAGTAATATTCTTGGCGTAAGAGAGCAGGGCTGACTCGTTTGTGAGCCTGCCCGCACCTCTGTATCGCTTGCTTGCGGTAACTATCTTCTGTGTTGATTTCCAGAGAATATCTGCAACGTGGTCCTCACAGTTTCGGATTGCCTGCAAGCGCTTCCTGCTGTAATCGACAGAACGTTTTAACTCATCCATAGGCTATTAATGGGTTTGATTGTAGTGCTTCCAATTATTCTTGTCGTCCACGTCATTGTTGTGATTTTTGTCCCATTTCTTGCCACTGCGATTCGGCCTCCCTGCCTTGCGGCCACCACCGGTGTTTATGTCGTTACCACCCTGCTGTTTATTGATTCGCACAGTAGCCATCTCCTCCTCGATAGCATTCTCTGTCTCATTATCCGCACGCTGAATATCCATGAGAAGGTCCTGCTGATCCTCTTCCTTCTTTTCTCGCAAGATACGCTCCCATTCGGCATTCTTTGGGAAGTCAGGACAACGCTCCGATGCAGTCTGCTTCGATAGGAATCCGTTCTGAACGGCAGTTGCAAGATTTGTAAGAAGTTCCGTCTTGTTCTGATGTGTATAAGGCTCAATCCATGCATTGATATCGAGACCAACAATAGAAGCCGTCGCATTGTTTTCGTGGCCGATTCCAAATTTGGCAATTTCTACCAGCTTATCAAGGAATGGCTGCAACTTCTGAGAATCATTCATGGCTACCTCTAATGCAGGAGAATAAAGAAGCTTGATGGCTACACCAGGGAGGTCTCCTGACTTCAGCTCTGGAGGTTTTACAGTAAATGACAGCTCATAGATGAGGTCGTACGACTTGTTGAGCTGGGTGGCAAAAGCATCTGATGCATCGGTTCCATTGAGGAATCCAGCATCGTTATCCTTGCTGTTCATAGCGATAACCTTGGCGGCTCCAGTCATATCGTCGCCTGAAATGGTAATCTCATCACCATCACCCTTTACGTAGAATACAGGGAAAGCGTACGCCTTGTTGTTCTCGCAAAGATACGAGAATGCCTCCTCGTAATCTTCGATGTTCTTCTGAACATTGGACCAGCATGGTCCCTCATCATTTCTGATGTATGCAACAGGAATCGAATTGAAGTGATGTTCTTTCTTTTCGACAAGAGCATATCCGTTCATTCCGAACAATCCCTTAATGAGGTTCACTGCCTTCTTCGTTACGCTCTTGTTTCCGACATCGTTCCTGAATCTGTAATAATAGGTATCATCCCAGACCTCAACCCACTCTATCTGAGCGTTTCCATCTTCATCCAAGTCGTAATACTTACGGGCGAATACAGAGAGTCCTCCTGTTATTGAATCGTAATGCGGGTAGAGATAGTCTCCATTCTTGAATGACAGAACCTTAACTCCAAACTTTCCCTTGTCGATATAGCCGACTGCGGCGGTTTCTGCAACGATCATGTAAGAGCTTACCGCTTCAAAGAACGCAATCTCCATATTGTGCATAAGCCATCCCTTCTTGAAGACATTGAGGTTCTTCTGGGATTCCTCTTCCTCTTCAAGCTCATCTGTGCTGTCTGCAAGTTCGAACTGAATGTCGTTTCCGGTTAGGTGTAAGGTGTGTTTTGTTGCGATAACCTGTTGGAAAGCAAATGCGCATCTTGTAATAGGCTGCAAGTAATAATGATTGCCGGTAGAAGGATCTTCCGGGTCCCAATCAGGATTCTCCTTGATTATATCCGGATACGCATTCTTGTCCCAGATTCTGTGTCCGCTTGTGAAGTACTCACGAAGGAAGTCGGACTGGGTTTTTACTCTCCATACACAAGGGTCGTAAGGCATATTCTGCATACTCCTATCACCAACCTTGTCGGAGAAAGTGCCGTGACTCATATATCCGTCAGGCTTAAGCTCGTAGAATGGTTTCTTTACGAGTATTTCTCTAAAATTTAAATTCTCCATAATCCTTTTACCTTTTTATGTTTCTTTTTTGTTAAACTGAATATCATTACGTAGAACCAAGATTCAAAGAAGTCAGGCGAGTGCCCAACATACTTCTTGGCAATCTTCTTAGGCAATAGCTTGAATCCCTTATCGTCGCTGTTCTCGTCGCGCCGAAGCATCTTTCGCTCCTTCTGAAGAATCTGTCTAAGAGGGACCTTGTCGAATCCGTTTCCAGAATACTTCCTTTCGAGCAGGGACGAGTCGATGGAAATCTGCTTCTCTTTTATCATCTTGTAGAATAGCCATGCACACTGAGACTTCAAGTCTTTGTATAGGTATTTGATACCTGCTTCTTCTTGATGATTCTGAGGGATAGGTGCTGCCTGGTTGTTGAATGGGATGGCATCCTTGAAGAATCCCTTGAAATACTGACCTATACCCTGCATATCGTAAGTAAAGTTGCATTCCTGCACACCCCACTCTCTTAGCTTGGCCTCAACTACAGAAACGAGCGTCTTAGGGTCCAGCCTCAACACAACCAAGTCCTTACAATGCCATCCTTCCCAAAGCCACATCACGAAGTTATCGCCGCCGGTGAATGCGACATCGGCAGAAGCTCTTCGCTTTCCATCTCCTGTCTGTTCGGCGTTATCGAAAATTTCTTCAAGGTCTTCCATTTTGATCATGTCATCGCCGGCAGCTTTCCAGTTCCAGTTGGCTTCCAGGTCTCGCATACGCTGTTCTTCATCCTGCTGGGCAAGGTTGGCGAGATATGAAGCATCGGTAGAGATAAGCTTGATGTTCTCTGATACGTCGGCGCGAACGAATGTTGCCGACTTGATGAACATTTCGAGCTTTGTATAACCAAGTTCCTCATAGCTATCCTTCCAAAGGCTATCGATAATGCCCTTGCACTGCTCGTATACCTCTTCTCTTGTATCGCCCCAGTAGATTGAATCAGGTGTATCGCCGTCCATAAAACAGTATCGTATAACTCCGTCCCGTTCCGGTATGATGTAGCCGTTCTCGTCAACCCACCAGTCAATGAACTTTCTCACCCAAGATTCCGGGTCTGGGTTACAGGTAATCCAGAAGCGATTTCGGATATGCGCTGCGTTTCGATTGTTGGTCAAGAGGTACTTGAACTTCTTGTATGGGCACTGAGTACCCTCATCGATGCAGACATAGGCATACTGGCGACCCTGGAATCGTGTCTTGAAGTCCTGATAGGCTCCAGCATAGTACGAGAATTTGAGCCATCCTCCGTTATCGAAGTTCCAGGTCATGTCATTTTGTGACTTATTGTAAGTTCCAAATTGGGAGAACAATTTATAAGAGTCTGTAACTAAGGACTGTAAGTCGTCTTTTTCGTTGCGAAGAATCGTTGCATGAAAATCTGGATTTTTGATATCCTTCAGAACTTCCATAAGGGAAGAGAACGATTTAGAGCCACCTCGCGAGCCTCCAACTATCTTAATATCAGCATCAATAGACAGCATTCGTTCCTGACCGCCACGCTGAGCTATAATCTTCAGCTTGTCGGGATGCTTCTTGTCGGCGTCTCTTAATGATTGGATATACTCTTGAGTGTAAATAGGCTCTCCGTTATCCAATTTTAATCCTGAAAATACATCTTTCTGCATAAATATCCATTTAATACTGCAAAAATATACAATTTTTCTTGTATAATTGCATATTTATTCATATATTTGCAAAACAAAAGGTATATTTATACATTTTTTGAGGTGGAAGAACCGCTTCAGGATAACATTTTTAATCAAAAAACAACATGACAAGAGAAGAACTCTTAGCATTGGTCAACAAGGAACTCGGTAGTACCAAGTTGACAATTAGCGAGAAAACCATCAATGAAGAACTTGATGACGTACTCGAAGATTTTGGTGAAGACGAAGCTGCTAACGCTAAGTTGGTCACCAAGGTTACAAATCGCTTGAAACGCATGGACGGCAATCTCCATTCTGACGTTTCTCAGCAGGTTAAGGAATACAAGAAGAAGGCGAAAGAACGTCAGAAGGCAAAGGAAACTGAGCTTGACGAGGAAGAGCCGGAAAAAGACGAAATTCCTAACGAAGAGGATATGCCTGAGTGGGCAAAGAAGCTCATTGGTGAAGTCAAGAAGGAGCGTGAGGCGCGAGAGCAGAAGGAAGCAGCTGACGCAAAGAAGGCGTTGGTGAACTCCATTAAGGAAGGTCTTAAGGCTAAGTTTGAGAAAGCCAATATTCCTTTGAATTCGTTTTTCGTTAAGACAGCTTTGGATAAGCTTGAGATTCCTGATGGTGAAGCAGACATTAAGAATCTTGTCGGTAAGGCAGAGGTTCTTTACAATGCTGACCTCAAGGAAGCGGGTATCAATCCAGACACCAAGCCTCGAAGCGGAGGTGGCGGAGCCGGAGGAACCGGAACCGTAGATGAACACGAGTTCGATGATGTTGCAACTATCAGATCTCGACACAAGCCTAAGGACGAATAAAAATTAGTATTCAGGATAACAAATTTATTTATTGATTATGGGAACAGTTTCTCCTTATTACAGTGAAAGGATGAATGGTAGCGGCTTCTTGCCAGGTCGTTCCCTCATCCAGGCTCGTGGCGAAATCGGCGGTATCCGCTATGTATTCGTCAAGTTGATTGGCGCCGCAAAGGATGCTTTCCGTACTCCTACAACTGGTGGTAGGTTGCTCAACCCTTTCAAGGGTCCTGCAAAGATTTACGCCGGTGACTTCCTGGAGTATGATCCTGGCATCTATGGCAACGCAGGCGCAACTGTTAAGATTCTTAAGTCTTATCAGTGCGCAAAGAAGACCGGTGCTACTGACACAACTCTCCTTATTGTACGTGATGGCTATAAGCATATTCCGTTCATTGGAGACAATATCATGGTGGCTCCTGACTCTCTCGATGGCACAGGCACAGCAGTTACGGTTACAGGTGTTGAGAAGACAACCGAAGCAGGCGCAGACGTATGGAAGCTTACTTTGTCAGCAACACTCGGTGTTGTAGCAAAGGATGCGGTACTCGTTGAGGCAGCATCTGCCGGCGACGCACAGAAGCCTATGGTAACCAACCCTAACGGTTATGCTCAGTGCGACTACGACTTCCTGTTCACTCCAGGTAACGATTTCGAGGATGGTGCTCGCTATATGCTTACCCCATTCCTTGCTAACGACGACACCGTTATGTACATCGACAGGATGTCTCCAATCCCTCCTGCAATCAAGGCTCTCAACAAGAGTCGCGTTAACGGATGGTTCCATCTCTAATTATTAACCTTAAAGATTGATTCAGGATTATGGCAAAATTTGATTTTAATAATTCGCGACTTGCCAAGTTCTTCGGTTCTCAGGAGAATACGGCATATTTGCAGAGTTTCCTTGATAGAAAGGATGTCTTCTTCACTAACTACGGTTGGTACAAGACACAGGGACACAACGCTTCGTTCCTGACAACTACCGACAACTATGGCTTGGCAACATTCAACGTAAAGGCTCGCAAGTTGAAGGCAGCTCCTATGGCTGACCTCCGTGCTCCTCTCGGCGATTCTAATCAGATGGACAAGAACGGACATAAGTGGTACACCGCTTCTATCCCTGACTTCATCACTCCTGGTTATGTTGAGACCGCAGTTGAGCGTTATGCACGCATCAAGCAGTTTGAGGAGTTCGGCAACGACGCCGATATCTTGGCAGACTGGAGTGACGAGGTTCAGACCCGTATCGACTCAGTTGATGCAACAATGAACTTTATGACCGCTCAGTTGATGTCTACCGGTAAGATCGATTACTCTGGTATTGGTCGTGGTATCTCTACCCCATTGCACAAGGCTATCGACCCTATCGAATACGGTGACAACTTCATCAATGGCGGTGCTAAGAAGTGGGCTGACCCTTCTGCTACCATCCTTACCTACATGAAGGAGAAGGAAGCCAAGTATCGCGAGACCCGCGGTGGTTTCGATGGCGCTTTGGTCTGGCAGATGACTCGCAATACATTCTATAATGTATTCTTGAAGAACGCAGAGGTCCGCGAACTCGTTACCAATTACCGTCAGCTGAACTACATTGCCTCTACCAAGACAATGCCTATCAGCAAAGAGCAGTTCATCCAGGCATTCGTTGACTTCGAGGGAGTATCTCCTATCGAGATTGTTACCGAGAAGGAACGTAACCTTACTCATACAACCGACGAGTACAAGCAGGGTTGGTCTGACAACATCGTTGTTCTCCGTCCTGCCGGTGATGCCTGTGAGTTCGAGCGCACAGACAGTCTCGATCGTAAGTTGATTGAGTATGCTGGTAACAAGGCTATCTCTACCCTGTTCGGTACAACCAACGATGGTCTCGGTCTGCTCATGAACTCAGTAGTTCCTAACGGTAAGTACATGGAGTGGCATACAGACATCATGTTCTCTGCTTGCCCAGCTCTCATCGACTTCCCAGACCATTGCATTATGGACATTACCAAGACTGATTAATTTCGGTCTTGGAACTATTAACGTAACTAGATTGTATGACTATGGATTCGGAGATGAACATTTACACTGTGAACGACTACCTTATTAATAAGGTGAAGTTCGAGATGCCGATAAAGGCTCTGTTGGGCATCATGCACGACAGGGAGCTTGAAAATGGCATCGACCTCGAAGCCTGCGACAAGGACAAGGTAAGGCTTGCCTATGCCGACATGCTGAAATGGTTTGTTCTTGGTCCGAGCAAGGTGAACAACACCTCCGATTCCGATAACGGATGGACTCATTCGGGAGGTGGCTATGATATGTCGGACAACGACAGGAGCGAGATGAAGGCAGAGGCTAACGCTATCTATGCGGAGCTGGAGCCTGATTCGATGCTCAAGAAGAAGTCCACCTTCCGGGTGACCTCCCACGGAGTAAAGAGGGCGAATTATTCTCCTTGGGGAGAACCTCTCCCTCACATCATCAAATAAGGCTTATGGAAAAGGAAAACATCAGAAACCCAAGATACCCTCACATCATCAAGATCGTGAGGAAGGTCGTCGGAAAAGCCGACCCTGATGACCCGTTTGCCGATGATGATGCTCCAGTTGGTGAGGACAAGGAAATCATTCTCTACTATGGCGAAGGACGCAGTTACACAGATACCACTACAGAGGGAGACAAAAACGTCGACCAGAACAAGAGGAAGGCATCGATTCCGGTCAGATATGACGAATGGGATGCTGACAGATGTCCTCTTGACGGCGACACCATCTACTCCACTGTCGGTAACAATACCGAGGTAGGTATGGTAAAGGACTGCGAGCCGGATAATAACAGGACTGTTGTGTATTGGAATTTGACAAGGGTTTAGATTATGACAAGTTTATCAGGTCAGTTTTTACAGGTCGAGAAGAAAATCCGTCAGATGGCTGTAGCAAAGATGCAGCAGAAGATGGAACATGCGGCTGAAATGACAATGAAAGCTGCTGACAAGTCTCGAAACTATGATGACGTAACCGGTAACTTGTACAAGTCAACCGCTATCGGTACATATTACAACGGCTCATTGCAGTCGATTCATTACGCTCCTGGCCCAGAGCCAACCCGAGTAACCCTTGCTACTGGAGAGAGATACAACCTCGATAAGTATTATCGCAGTTCGTTCTCCTTCAAAGACAGCGGAAGGAGACCTTACAAGGGTGAATACGGAGAAGGTGGCGAATACGGTCCAAACGCGGCGTGGGATGAACTTGTTTCCAGGGAGCACAACAAAGGAAAGTACGATGCCACATGGCAGATGCTCCTTGTTGCCGGTGTGGATTACGCTAAGTTTGTCGAGGTTAAGAGAGGTCACGACGTGATTACCTCTCTTAGAGAATATTTGGTTAGATACTTTAGAACGATGTAAAATATGGTTAGTATTAAGACTCTATATTTCGATGTCGGTAATGCAATGAAGGGAATTTGCGACAAGCTCTACTCCCGGAGCCGACCAAAGGCAGTTGATACAAAAAAAATCAACAGCTATATCGTTGTATACTTTCCATCTAGTATCTATAACAATGAGATGAACTCAAGTGGAGTTTACAACGATTTCACCACTACAGCTCAAATCGAATTGTATGTGCGCGATAAAGCTTCAGCAAGCAATCCAAATACATTCGATGTATCTAGCGTTGACGAGAAAGTCCAGGAGATTATGGACAGATTTCCAATCTCTACAAAAAATCTCATTGTTTCAAATCCTCGTATAACACTACAAACAGACGATGGCGCCGGTTTTTCCGTGACGATCATACAGGGAAGGTTACGTACGAAATAAGTATTCAGGTATAACAATTTAAAATATTTTAGATTATGGCTATGACAACTATTGACAAGATGAAGGACATTTTCAATGGTCCTAAAACTCTGCTCTACTCAAAGGCTATTACCGATTTGAGCAAGGCTACAGTTGACATCACCCCAGAGGTCGAGCTTCCGGTTACCGTTGACTCGCTGAAGGCAACTATGGATGCCCCAACCGTAAACCACTACAAGGTTATCGGTCTTGCTGGTGACTGGGCAACTACCGCAGAGCTCGGCGACTTCAACGTAGAGTTCGTTGTTCCTTCAAAGGCAAAGGACTTGCTGACAATTATGTTCGGTGAGGATGCTATCACAGAGCTGACCAAGGTTACTCTGAAGGGTACAGGTGACGCTACCCTCGACGCTACTACCGGCTTTACAGGTATCGCTGTTGAGCCTAAGAAGTTCAAGATCAAGGGTACTATCGTTATCGTTGACGACGAGAAGGAGAACCTTATGGTTATCACCAACATCGCTCTCTACGCTACCTTGCAGTGGGATAACTCTGGTACTGAGCCTGTTGCGTTTAAGTTCTCAGGTTCTATCGAGGGTGCAGGTAAGCGCAGCATCGCTTGGCTTACTAAGGCTCCTGCTACTGGTGACCTCGGCGGTTAATCAAGTAAGGCTTCTTTAGGTAATTAGATTCAGGATAACAAACCGTTGGGCGGCAGGCTAATCAACAGCCGTGCCGCCCTTCTTCATTTAATAGCATACAATCATGGCAGAAGAAAAGAAAATAGAGCAGCCTTCAGTGGACTTGCAGGAGTTGCTTGACAGCGTGCTGCACGACGAGCCTACCGAGTTCGTGTTCCGTGGAAAGAAGCACAAGATCGGCTGGCTTCGCAAGGGAACCATGAGTAGGTGTTCCCACATCAGAGCAAAGGAGAAGAACGAATGGAAGCGCAACGTCAAGATTTGTGTCTGCATTCTCCTCAACAACATCTGGAAGATTCGATTCCTGTATTGGATCTACTGGCGTTGGCTCTACTACATCAAGGATGTGGACGTGGCCGAGGTTCTGAGAGTCCTCGATGTTTCTAAAAAAAAAATTCCATCGAACGCATTCTCACTGGCTACCATATTAGCGACCGGGATGACGGACGTGATGATGACGATGACGAGGAGCGAAGCAAAAGCTATCCAAGCAGAACCAGCTGGGGAGCAGCCTTCTCACTAGCTGAGAAGTTCGGTTTCCTCTTTCAGCGTAAGTACTTCATCGCAGCCTACGACTACTGGTGGGGCTATTCATCGGCACAGATTGACCTCATGGTTGCAGACCAGCCTCTTGTCGTCTATCCTAAGACCAAGAAGGAAGGTGGTCCGAAGAAGCACACCAAGAAGGAGATGGATGACCTCTACGACAGGTGGGTGGAGAAAAAGAAGAATGAGGGAAGCCTCGTTGGCAAGAAGATAAGTCTTGCTGATTACTTAAACAATAAACTCTAATTTTAAAATATTCAGGATATGGCAAGTGGAAATATGGGAGACCTCAGTTTCTCGCTCACTCTAAAATCGAGAATTGAAGAGGAAACCAAAAAGATTATCAGAGAATTAAACAAGGTTGATTCTACTGGTAAGCAGGCACAGAATGCTTTGGAAGCAATATCCGAAGCAACAAAAGGTATTGGAGATAAGGGAGGTCGTAGTTTTGAAAAGCTAAACAACTTCGTTAAAGAATTACATCGTAACATTGGTGTATTTTCAAGCGAAGATTTCTTTAGTCCAAAAAAACTCCAGCAGTTGGAGTCTGTCCAGGACGGGTTGTACAAAATAGGCCGCATACTCGGAGAGGTGTCTAAGGAAGGTGCTGGATTCAACATATTCCCTAACAGTGTTTCCACTGAGGCAAACAAGGCAGAGAGAGAACTTCATAAGTTATCTTCTATTATTGACGAAATCAACAAACGCCATGGTGAAGGAATACAGATGTTTGGTGTTGATTCAACGAATAACATACGGCAATCGTTGTCAGAGCTGTCTAAATACAGGACTGAATTAGAACAGATTAGGAATAACGGAGGTATTCATCCTATCACAGGACTCTCAGCATCTGATGTCGTAAAGAGTGCCGGATATCTCAATGCTATAGATGAAGCAAAGACTTATGCTAAAGTTGTAAAGAATGCTATATTAGAAAGATACAAGACAGAACAAGATGCTGAGAAAAAGCGAAAGAAAGACGAGGCAGACGCAGCACGCGAGGCAAAAGCAAATGAGAAGCAGAGACAGAACGAGTTAAAGAACACTGAACGTCGATACGATTCTCTTGGCAACAAGGTTCGTCAGCTTCGTTCGGAATACAGCAGAGGTATCTCTATCGGCGCAGATGTAAGCAAGGCAGAAGCCGAGATTAGCAGACTTCTTTCTTTAATGAGAGCCCTTATAAATATTAAGGGAAGACTTAATTCTGAAAACTGGAAGGATAGCCTCGGTTTGCTTGGCAACATCGGTAGCGGTCATGATACTACATTAGCTTCGAGAGTTCTTCAAGATCAGAAAGCAGTAAACCAAGAGGTTCAGAAAGGTATCGAGCTTGAACAGAAGCGTCAGCAGGAGATTGCTCGGACGGCTGCAAAGGTTCAGTCTGATTTGGTCCGCGGCTTCGAGAGAGCCAACAGTCATGCAGGAAAGTTGAATTCAACCGTGCAGGATTTGAAGTCACTTTTCTTGCAGGGAGGTCTTGTGTTCGGTGCCCAGCAGTTTGCTATGAGCATCATTACCACTGGTGGCGAGATGGAGAAGCAACATATTGCCCTCCAGTCCATCCTTGGTGATATGCAGAATGCGAACACAATGTTCAATCAGATTAAGGAACTCGCTCTTAATTCGCCATTTACGTTCTCTGAGTTGAACCGAGACGTTAAGCAGTTGGCTGCGTATGGAGTTGAGTACGACCAACTCTATGACACAACCAAGAGGCTTGCGGATATGTCTTCCGGTCTTGGTGTTAGCTTTGACCGTATCGCATTGGCGTTTGGTCAGGTTCAGGCTCGTGGCTGGCTCGATGGTAAGGAACTCCGCCAGATTGCTTATGCAGGTATTCCTCTGCTTGAAAAGTTATCTGAGTTCTACTCTAAGCAAGAGGGCCGAAATGTCTCTACATCAGAGATTAAGACTCGTATATCAAGCAGAGATGTAAGTTTTGATGATGTGAAGTCTATCTTCTGGCAGATGACTGATGCTGGTGGTCAGTTCTATAATATGCAGCAGGTTCTGAGTGAGACTTTGCTCGGACGCTACAATAAACTGAAGGATGCCTGGGAAATCATGCTTGCCGACTTTGCTAACGGCAAGAATATTATAGGTGGAACTTTCAAGGGTATCCTTGATGTTGTTACCAATCTCGTGCAGCAAATTCACGTCTTAGGTCCTGCTATGGTTGCAGCATTCGCCGGACCTGCTCTTATGCGTGGAGTAAAGACCTTGGAGGGCGGAATCGGGAAAAGAATACTGAACTCAAAGGGAAATATTGCGAAAGAAGCTGAACTCAAGCTTTTGCGTGGAGAAAAAATAACTCCCGTGGAGAAACAGATTCTTCAGTATAAAAATCAGATTCGGATTCAGGATATCCAGGCACTCGCAAAGGCAAATGCGATAACAAAAGCTGAGCTAAGACGCTTGTATGTTACCGGACAGATAACCAAGGAGATGTACAAGCAAGGTATGGCTCTCACAAAGCAGGAGGGGCAGGTAAACAGAATCTCCCTTGGCGGAGTTCTGAAGGGATTGGCTAGCCCTAGCAAATGGGGAGCAGCAGTAGGTTTGCTTCTCGGAGGCTTGAAATCCGGATTCAGTTCTATCATCGGTTTTCTTGGTGGGCTTCCAGGAATAGCTATATCTGCCGGATCTGCAATCTTTGCATACTACTGGCAGAAGCATCAGCAGCTGAAGCAAGACATGGAGACTACTGCTGACGAACTGAAAGACAGATACACTAAGATTGGCGAGTTCCTTCGCGATAACGATGCGGATAAAGCCATTAAGGACGGCGATGAGAAAGAGATAGAAAACCTTATTGACGCATATAAGGAAAAGCTGAAGGAGATTGCTCCTGAAAAGGAAAATGCTTTCACAATGAGCCTTCTCGAAAAGAAATCGAATGAGGATAGACTTAAGTATCTCAAAGAACAGCTCATCCTTCTCAAACAGGTTGAGGAGAGCACTCAGAAATCTCTTTCTAACGAAGACACCTATAAGGGATTAGACGAGAAGCTGTCTTCTGCAAAGGAAATAGCAGAAGCGTTCTCTTCAGCATCCGCAAAGGCGAATATGATTAATGCCACACAATCCGACTTCGCTAGCTTCAACTCCTGGGAAGAAAAATATAAGAATGAGGTGAAAGCTATGCGCGATTATCTCATTGATGAGCTTGGAGATATCAGCAACAGTCCGAAGTTGCAGGGTAAGGCTAATCAGATTCTTTCGTCATTCTTTGCAAAGCAGGGATGGAACCAGGATGTTTCTGATCAGTTCCGTGCTGACGTTCTTAATGCGATGGGTGTTGAAACTGGCTTCTACGAGAATAAATTCAAGGATGCTCTAGATAACGCAGTAAACACTTCGTTTCCTTGGATTGGTGACAAGATTCGCAACAACCAGGAATTGACAGATGCAGAGAAGGTACAGGTTTCAAACATGATGAAGGATGCTGCGGCTCAGGTTCAGAAAGATTATCCTTTTGCATCAGACGCATTGAAGCGAATGCTTGCGGCTGATAGATTCGAGGCTGTCATTCATCTCGTATTCAGGAACGATGACTCGGATCTCACTCAGCAGCTTGAAAAGAATCTCAAGGGTAGTGGTTACGACTACCATGAGAAGAACAAGTACGTCAAGAGTTGGGGAAAGGATGCCGGAGACGACTACGATAAAGCAAAGAGCAACGCTGAGTCGGACATTACTGCTGCCAAAAAGGAACTCAACACCAGAAAGAAGATGCTTGCGCTGGGCAATCTTTCTCTCGATGAGTTTACACAGAAGCAGAAGGAGTACGAACTTAAGATGCAGGCTTATCATGATAACTGGGGCGAATGGTTTACTGGTGGCGACAAGAAAAAAAACAAGAAAACCGGTGGCCGTAGGTCAAAAGGCGCGCAGACAGATAAGGCTCTTGAAGATTTGAGGAAGCGCATCGACTTGTATAAGAAAATGTACGCTGAAATCAAGAAGTTCAAGGAACTTTACGGTGAGGGTGCTCTCGGTCAACTAGCAAACGACGGAGAGTTTGAGGCTATCTTTGGTGACAAGAAGAGATTCCCTATCTCTGATTATACCAACTACGAGACTTCCATCAAGGAGCTTTTGAAGACTCTCCCTGCGTCAACGAAGGACAGATTGGACTACGCTGCAAACGAGAAGGCCGGTATTCAGACTGAAAACCGAAAGCTTCTTGAAGACCAGCGAAGAGATGAGCTGAATGTGCTCAACAAGCAGCTTGATGTTATATCCGAACAGTATGATACATACAAGAAGATATATGAGTTGACTGGAAATAAAAAGGGTTCTGAAAATATCGCTTTCGGTGGAATTGTTCAGTTTGACACTTACAAAAAGTTCCTGGAGGAGCAGCTCGATATTGCGGTAAGGCACGATAACATTCAATCCGGTCTTAACTTGACTACGGACGAGGTTAAGGAAATGAGTCTTGAAAACGTTAAGGATAAGTATGGAGAAGAGACCCGTGTTTATGATATCCGCAAGAAGCTGGAAGATGAGAACAACAAGATCAAGAAGGAGACCATCGATCTGATGGCTAACCTGATTGAGAAGAATGCAACCATCGCCCAGCAGATTGAGGATGAAAACCGCAAATACGAGAGACAGCTTGAACTCATCAATGGCATCGAAGACCCGCAGATGAGAGACAGAGCCAAGGACGGAGCCACAAAGACTCACAACGAGAATGTGGCAAAGCTCCAGTTTGAACAGTTCAAGCAGGAATCTGACTGGGTTGCTATCTTCGATGACCTCGACAGAGTGTCTTCCGCCACTATCGACTCGATGATTGAGAAGATAGACCAGTTCTCAATGACTACCGGTCTGTCTGTAGAATCTATCAAGCAGTTGAGGGACGCCTTGGATAAGCTCAGAAATGAGCAAATCAGCAGAAACCCGTTCGGCTTCATCTTCGGAGGAGTGAATCGCGGTAAGGCTATCGGGAAGTTCATAAATGAGCGCCTTGGCGGTATGGATGATACTGCGAAGATATTCGTTAGCAAGGAGGAGGCTTCGAGACTCGGAATCGCTGGCGGCGTAAGAACCAAGGCGAGCCTGAAGAATGATCAGCAGTCAGCATACGCAGACTCGTCTAAGGCCATTTCTGAACTTGCGACGAAGATACAGGCGCTCAGCACGGTTCTTGACCCGGTAATCAATCTATTCAATGCTATGGGCGAAGAGGATTCAATCCTTGGCCAAATTGTAGGTGGAGCATCAGGCGCATTCTCTTCGGCAGCAAGTACAGCCGGGGCTTTTGATACCCTCGGCAAAATGAAGGGTCTCGGGTTCCTCAAAGGTGCTGGTCCATACGCAGCAGCCGCTTCCGCAGCGTTGAGCATTGGCGGCTCGCTCATCAAGGCGTTCGGTGCAGACTACAGCAGCTACAACAAGGCGAAGGCTGAGTACGACAACCTGACCTCAATTTGGGATTCTCTCATCTCCAAGAAGACTGAGTACATGAACATCCATTGGGGTACAGAGGCTACAGAGGCATCCAAGGAAGCCCAGGAAATGCTTAAGGCGGAGATTGAGCAGACTAAGGTTATCGCGCAGAAGAGGCTCAATGCCGGTGCGTCAGCTGGCTCCCACTCTATCAAATATAGAATGTGGAAGGGTTCATATAAGTACAATGGTCAGAACTGGCGTGATGTTGCCGGAGAAATCTCTTCGAAGTACGGAGTCCAGTTCAACGGAATGGAAGACATGCTCAACATGAACGCTGATACATTGTCGAAGATTAAGAAGGATTACACTGGTCTTTGGGCTAACATGGACTCAGATTTCAGAGATTACCTGGAAAAGCTCATTCAGTATGGCGAGAAGGCCGATGACATAATTGAGGCTCTTACAGAGAAACTGACCGGTAACAAGTTCTCTGACTTGGTATCTTCCTGGGGCGACGCAATGTCAACTATGGCCAATGGGTATGAAGACTTGGTGGATGGCTTTGAAGGAAAATTAAAGGACGCCATCTTGAACTCCATGATTGAGAATACATATGGAGACAAAATAAAGGCCCTTCTGAAGAAGACTCAGGGGTACGCAGAGAATGATGACAAGATTAAGGATTCCAACGGAAATGTTATTTCAGAATACACAGGAGCCGAGTATGCCGACGTAAAGAACAGCACAGATGAGCTCTCAAAGCAAATCGAGGCAACGAGAGATTACCTTAAGAAAACTTACGGATGGTCAGATAATAGCAGTTCTTCTTCTAGAAATTCCATTAAGAGTATTACGGAGGAAACAGGAGACTTGATTGCCTCATACCTCAACGCAATTAGGCTCGATTGCTCTGTTATGAGAGCAGAACAAGCTAAGTACTATCCAGAGATGAGCGAGATTGCGAAGTCGCAGTTGTCGCAGCTTAATACGATTGCTCGTAACACGTTACGAAATGCTGATGCAGCCGAGAGGATTGACGCTACTGTTTCTGAATTGAACGACAACTTCAACAGAGTTCTTAACGGAACAAAATCATTGAAGATGAAGTAATAATCGGGGGCGCGGATCTATATTCGTGCCCTCTTTTGTATATTTATGCATTTTTAATTGGATATTTCTTGCATATTTATTCTATTTTTCGTATATTTGCAATTATAAAAAGTTGAATTAAGGTATGAAAGATTATTTCAGGATATACATGCAGAAGGAAGGCGATGGGAACGAGGTGAAGGACTCCATCGCCGACTTCGGTATGTATGTTAACGAGAATCCGTTCAAGCCATGCGATTCTGTCAAGGAACCTGCAAAAAGGGAGTGGCACGACGAGCATGGTGACGACGAGTATATCGGAAAGGATGGTCTCTATATGGCGGCCTACGAGAATAAGGTTAAGTTTATGTTCCACGGCGAGGCTTTCGGCGCTAACGAGAAATGTAAGGCTTTTATTGATTACATCCGCAAGTCAGGCATGATGAAGATGTATTGCGACTTCAATAGAATCGGAAGACAGCATGTAAGACTTAAGGATATTGATCCAAACCTATATAGAGATCCGGATAACGAGGACTTGCTAGTTCTCTCTATCACTTTCAAGTTTAACGACCCTGTTACTGACATAAAGCCAATCATGGACGCACAGGGCATTATTTCAAATTTAGGATAAAGACACATGAGTACTTGGAATATTTATCATAAGGATGGCTCGAAGCTGACAGACGTTAACGGAGAGCAGATAACCGTTCATGGATTGGAATACTCCGATTCTTGGATGGGTGAGTGCTTCGTGACTATCAATTTCAAGCATGAAGTGCCTATCAACTTTCAGATAGGCGACTATATTGTCTATCGTGGCGAGAGATTCGAGCTTAACTACGAGCCGGGCAAGGATAAGCAGGCAAGACCCGACACATATGGAGAGGGATTCGTATATGACAGCGTAAAGTTCAATGCATTGCAGGATGAGCTTGCTAGAGCAGAGTTCCTTGATGTGGTATTGAACGACAACGAGCTTCACTACACTGCCCTACCGAAATTCCCATTCTATGTACAGACTTTGGATGATTTGCTCGACAGAATCCAGGCATGCTTAAACGAGCAGATTGGTGCAGGTCTTTGGAAGATTTACTCCCGAAACAAGGACCGTTCCGTGCAGCGTGGAGCCCTTGAAAGTGAGTGGTTGTCGGTTTATGGTGAGAAAACCGACGATAACGTCATCGAATCGATGTCTATTACAGTGGATTCGCAGACCTGTTGGCAGGCCCTTGCGCTTGTGAACGAGAAGTGGGACATAAACTTCATCGTCAGAGGAAGAAACATATATGTCGGTACTACAGGAATACAGGCAAACCATATCTTCAAGTATGGTCTCGGTAATGGATTATATGAGATTATTCAGAACGCTGATTCCGACCAGAGTGTCGTTACGAGACTAAGAGCTTATGGTTCCGAGAAGAATCTTCCTTCCCACTACTATGCGGACCTAGGTGTCAAGTACGTGGCGAACATCACGAAAGTCGTCGGGGCCAGCACGAATGTTGAACTTGAACTGGACCTCGATTATATAGAGACATATTTCAAGAATCCGAGAAAGTATATTGTTTCTCCAGAAACTGGCGAACAGTCTTTCGGTTGGGTACTTAAGGTTACATTTGATTTCAAGACTGAGATTACCGGTTATGTAACACAGACATACGACTCTAAAAAATGTAGATTCTATTCTGAGCTGAAGGGAACACAGACTGACACCGGAGATGAGGAATCAAAGGAGAAGCTTGATGCGTTTATTGCGCAGGTCAAGGCCGGAAATACAAAGATGTATATCACGTCCGGTCTCAACAAGAAGGCTGTTCCTTCATCTATGAAGGAGTATGCAAAGAATCTTCCGAACAACATGTCCATCAATAGACTTATGTTGCCTGGATTCCCTCATGTATCGCTGAGCGATTTCTATAACTCACTCACGAATGAAGAGAAGAAGTACGTGAATCCTACCGGGAGACAGCATAAATTCTCCACAGATCCGCACAGGCCATACATCGATTCTATCAACATCGAGCAGATTGGCCTTCGTTCTGCATCGCAGTTCTTTGAAACAGATGATAAGACAAATGGAGTTATTGAAATCTACCCTACTATCGAGGAGATGGAAATCGGTGGCGTACGTGTTGATGAGATTGATGAGGGTGTGGCTCCTGATGATGACGGAAGATTTGGCGATAATGAAACCGTAAAGAATGTTGATATCTATCTTAAAAAGGCTATCGACTTTGATATCAACGACTTAAAGGATGACGACTTCTCCATCTCGATGAAGGATGGTATGTGTGGCGGACGAACATTCAAGGTAGCTTCATCAGCCAAGATTGATGGAAGATGGAGGCTTACTATTGAAAGAGTAAAGGACGACGCTCTTGAGCTGTGGTTCCCATACAAGGACTACCCTATCAAGAATGGCGACCATTTCGTTCTTACCGGCATCACACTTCCTGATTCGTATGTCAATGCTGCGTCTCTGAAGCTCCTTAAATACGCCATAGCATTCATTGACAAGAACGACTACACAAGGTACGTCTATCAGCCTAAGGTTGATGAGATTTTCATGGCAAGACAGCATGATCTTGCTGAAAAGGATACTACAGGAGTTATCAAGAGTCTTCATGATACGCTCAAAGCCGGAGACTTGATGGAGTTTGAGGATACTGACCTCAGAATTGGCGGTGTAATATCCATAGATCAGCTCACAATCAAGGAAGAAGATGGTAAGATTCCTACCTACGATATAACTCTTCGCGAGGATAAGGAGGTTGGAACTATCCAGAAAATTCAGCAACAGATATCGTCGCTCCAAAGTGGAAATGGCGGAACAGGTGCAGGATTGACAACTACACAAGTCAAGGGCCAGATTGCAACAGAGGGAAGTAAGCACTTCATCTCAAAGATAAACGATGACATAGCCAACGGCACGATCACTTGGGAAAAGGTGCAGAAGCTTTTAAGTGGATTGCTTATCGGTAACTCCAACAATGAGAACGGAGGCTCGTGGACTCCAGATGCAGAAGGTCGTTCGCACCTCATCACAGATTACTTGGAGGTAAGAATGAAGGCTATCTTCGAGGAGCTGGTCATCAATAAAACAGCCACCATCGGCGGTAAGGAGATAATCTCTCCTGCTGGTGGCGTGGTGGCTCATAAGGTAGAAGAAGTTACTGTGACATACAATAATGTGTCACAGAAGGCTTATCGTTGCTATTTCTTAGCAGAGCAGGAAGGCGATGCCGTGGATAATGATTTCGCTGTTGGCGACCAAGTGCGCTCGGAATCATTCAACGTTCGCAAGGGTACTTATCACAAGGCTGGTAATCACTTCTATTGGCGATTGGTAATCGGTCGTGACGAGGAACCTGTAGAGCTTGAAGGAAAGAAATATCATTATATCGACCTCTCTGATACCGATTGCGCTACGGCAAGCGATGTTCCTGCGAAAGGTGATGTGCTCAACCAGTGCGGTAATAGAACCGATGTAGAACGTCAAAACTGCCTTATCTTCTCGGCGGTAGATATCTATTCGCCATCCATCAGCCTCTATCACGGCATCAACAGCTATTCCTTTGCCAATAGGGAGTATGTGGAATATGGTGTGAATAAGCAGACTAACAAGGCTTTCTTCAACGTCTATGGTGATATGTATGTTGGCGATAGACCTACAAAGGAGAATGGCTATGAGGGCAGCTCTTATATCAGATATGATAGCAGCACTAAGCAAATGTCTGTTAAGGCTAAGATTTCCGCTAAATCCACTGTGGATGGCAAGGAATTGTCTCAGTATTTCAAGAAGATTGCCGACTTGCAGAATCAGGTGGATGGTGCTATCGAAACGTGGTTCTATGATGGTGTTCCTACCTTGGAGAATGCCCCAGCCATCAGTTGGAAGACCGATAAGGATAAAGAAATCCATCTTGGCGACCTTTACTACGACAACAAGACGGGCAAGGCATACCGCTTTGCCAAGGATAGCAACACCTATAAGTGGACTATCATTACAGATACCGACATCGCCAAAGCCCTTTCTGATGCAAGAATGGCACAGGAGACCGCAAACGGGAAAATGAAGGTGTTCAGCGTTCAGCCTACGACACCTTATCAGGTTGGCGATATATGGGTTAATGCCACTTATCCTTCTGACGGCAGTACCTACAAGAATGAGGTATTGCGCTGTCAGACTAACAAAGCGGCTGGTTCTCAGTTCGCCATCGGTGATTGGATTAAAGCATCTAAATACACCGATGATACCGTTGCCAACGCAGCCAAAAAGGCGGCAGAAAATGCTCAGAAGGCGGCACAGACCGCACAGACAGACATTACGAACCTCGGAAAGACGGTCACTGATAACAAGAAGGAATTCGATCATTATGTTACCGATGGCTACCTGGAGCCTTCCGAGATTGCGGCAATGGCGCAGGATTCTAAGCGACTTGAGGATGATTTTGCGGCAGCACAGAAGTCGTACAATGAGGTGAAGGAGGCAGAGGTACTGAAGGACACCAAGGAACTCACCAACCTCAACACCGCTTTTGCTACCCTCACGAGTGCCAAAACGGAACTCGTTACGTATCTCTCAGAAATATCTACAAATTACAATAAGGCTGATACCAACGGCAAGGCTGCTATCGTCTCAGCCGTGGGAACGAAGTTTACCAACTTCCAAAGCGCATATTCTGCCTTCTATGACAAGCTGGGTTTGGCAAACGCATATATCACTAGGAAGATATATGGCGACCTCGGTGTAGTCATCGGTGATGTGTCTACCTATCAATATCTGAAAAAAGTGCTTGCCGATGGTGTGGAGACGGAAATCAATGGCGGATTGATTCTTACCTCTCTCATCGCCCTGCGTGACCATGAGACCAAGCGGGTGGAGAGTGGAATTAATGGTGTTATTGACAAGACGGCGAAAGGAAACGGCATTGCTACCTGGTGGGGTGGATATATGAACGATGGTGAGGTGGTTGGCTTCGATAAGAAGGAAGATTATTCAAAACAGGCAGCTACCTCTCTCGTCCGTTTTGATGGTTCCGGCTATATGGCTAATGGCGCAATCTGGTGGGGAACGGATGGTAAGGTTCACGCAGACCCGACATCGTTTATCATCAGTGAGAAGAATCTTGGCGCATACCTCACCTTCTTCGAGCCGACTTGGAAGGCAGGAAGTGCAGGAACAAGCGTTGCTGATCTTGTGTCTTTGAAGCCAAACGCTCCATTCTCCAAACTTGGCGTATCGGGCGATGCTACATTCGAGGGCACAATCTCCTTCCATGGCATTAAGCTCACGTATGATTCCAAAAACAAGGCTATCAAAATTGATGGCAATCTCTATACCACAGGTGGTATCACGGCATACGGAGCAGGAGCATCTACCACGGGTGGTGGCGGCTTGATTGCAAGCGTAATCAGCTATGCGAGAATCTTAGAAGGAAGCTATACGGATGCAGACTTGACTAGTATTCCGAATGCCTATGCTATCAAGGCTCTCAGCAGCCGAATTGACAACATAGCCACAGAACTTGGCGGTCTTAATCTCTCTTGGAATAACATCACGGGTAAGCCATCAACATTCACACCTAGTGCGCATACCCATAAGTGGACAGAAATCACTGACCGCATCACGAAGGTAAGCCAGCTTACCAATGATAAAGGGTATCTGACTGCTCATCAGTCTCTCGCAAGCTATTATACCAAAGCGGAGATTGATGCAAAGGGCTATACTACCAATAAGGGTACTGTTACATCTGTAGCTCTTACCCTTCCTACTGGTTTGACGTGCGCAACTAAGACTATCACAACTAGCGGTACGTTTGCTATTAGTCTTGCTTCTGGTTACTCCATCCCGACAACGGCAAAGCAGACGGCTTGGGATGGTGCGGTATCAGCAAAGCATACTCATAGCAATAAGTCTGTATTGGACGGCATTACATCAACGAAGGTAACTTGTTGGGATAGTGCCTATGACTGGTACGCCCTTATAACTACTGACGAGGAGACTGCGGACGGCGTTATCAATAAGTGGAACGAGGTGGTGAGCTTCCTCGCCAATATTGCGCAGACAGACACTTTAAGTGGTATCGTTGATGGAATCAATAAGTCTATATCTGACGAGGTAACAAGAGCGAAAAAGGCAGAAGGGGTGAACGCTTCGGGCATATCCACCAACAAGACGAGTATCACCACCTTGCAGGGCTACTTTACAAGCGGTTCAGCGAAAAAGGCTCTTCAGCTCACGAATACTCACAAGCTTTGGGGTAACTCGTTTAACGGTACTGCCGATATTAACGGAAGTATCATCGTGCCTGACGGAAAGTACATCTCCATCGGCAACATAAAGATGGAGTATGATGCAACCAATAAGGCGTTGAAGATTACGAACACTACGACTAACGAGGTGGCAAACCTCTATACTAGTGGTGGTGTTACTGCCTATGGTGTTGGGACATCATCATCCAGTGGTGGCGGCTTGAACGGCAGTGTGAAGAGTTATTCAAATGCCTTGAAGCTTACATCAGAATCGCTGAGTGAGATTGCCTCTGCCTACTCCATCAAGGCTCTTGATTCTCGTATCTCCAGCTTGGAAGGTGGTAGTGCTACTGCTATTTCTGTCAGCGGTAGCGGTAATGCGGTTACGTCTGTCACCAAGGATGGTACTACTATCAGCGTAGTTAAAGGTAGTACGTTCTTAACTAGTCATCAGTCACTTGATGGTTACGTTAATGCAATATCTGTAAGTGGAAGTGGGAATGCTATCACGTCTGTATCTAAAAGCGGAAAGGGTATTACATTTACTAAAGGTGCTACATTTTTAACTTCTCACCAAAGTCTTGCTAACTATTATACCAAAAGTAGTGTAGATTCACTTCTTAGTGGTAAGTCGGCAACTAGTCATACACATAGTGTAAAGATTAACGGTGTTACTAAAACTATTGCAGCTACTGGTGGAACTGCTGTAGATTTAGGAACTTATCTTACTTCTCATCAAAGTTTAGCAGATTACGCTAAGAAGAGTGAAATACCTACAAAAGTAAGTCAACTTACTAATGATACTGGTTATATTACTTCTAGTGGAAGTTGTGCTTATGCTACAAGTGCAGGCAATGCTGACAAGGTCGATGGTGTTCACGTTACTTGGGCAGGTGAATTAACTTCTACTAATCATCTTGTGGCTTGGGAAGCTGATGGTTCAGCTCTTAGAGATATAAAACCTGCTAATGTTTCTGTAGGTAACTCTGATAAATTAGATGGTATTCATGCTAACGGTCTTCTTACTGCTCTATCTAATTCTGATAAGGGAATTAGTATAACAGTTGGTGGAACTACAAAAAGCGTTAGTAATATTAGTGTTAATTATGCTAGTAGTGCAGGAAATGCAGATACTGTAGATGGTGAACATGCGTCTGCTTTTACTAGGATTGTGGGTAGACATGGTATCTATACTTCAGGTACAGCACCTTATAATTACATTCATTTATTTAGAATAGCATGTTCATCAGGTTATTCTACTATTGATTGTGAAATAGATTTTAGGACGAGGTATCATAGTGCTAAAATAGAAATTAGAATTTCTACAAATGAACATCCTTATAATAATGGAGGAAGTTCAATTTCAATAATAAAGAAAGTTGTAAGTGGTAGAACTTGTGATATTTGGGTTTTACCTACAGTACAATCATCTAACTATAATTATTATGATGTGTATTATAAATCAGGAGCTTGGAACTCAGGTTCTTATGGAATAATATCAAAAGGTAGTAATGGTACTCTTGTTTTCGAACATAAAGGTACAAATCTTACAAGTTTACCAGATAAAGTTATTCCTGTTAGTAATAATATTGCTAATTCTGCTACTAAACTTCAAACTCCTAGAACTATTTGGGGTCAAAGTTTTGATGGAACTGGTAATGTTAACGGAACATTACAGATAGAAAGAACATCTAATTTTGGTAGTTATAATGAAGGTATAAGAATTGTTGGTGCTAGTAACGAATGGTCTGTTATAATGCTTGGTTGCAAAGCTGGCTCATATTCTGGTACAATAAATTCTCAATGGGGGTTAATGAAAACCAATTCTGACACATTTAGAATAGGAAGAGGCTCTTTATCTTCATCTTTTCTTGAAATTATAACTAATGGCAATGTTGGTATTGGAACTACTTCACCTGCTTATAAACTTCATGTTGTAGGTGATATTTATTCCACTGCTAGTATTAGAACTATTTTTAAAGATAAAGCTATAATACTAAGCGATCCTGATGACCCTGCTTGGATTAGTGCCCTTGCAGGTCAAATAATATTT
>ERZ1023886.11-NODE-11-length-92809-cov-61.483138_pt1 | contig 92809 bp, 70 predicted proteins | sample MGYA00380395_ERZ1023886 | MGnify/ENA primary metagenome ERZ1023886 (study PRJEB33179, sample SAMN07449002) | human gut metagenome | biome: Human-gut; feature: Human associated habitat; material: Faeces | host: Homo sapiens | place: India: Bhopal | collected... | reverse complement strand
GCATTACTAATTGCCCGAACACTTTCTTTAGGAAAGTTCATAGTTTCAACTGTATTTTCAGTTCATTATGTTGTTTTGCTTGTGTGCAAATACGTCATAACCCATTATCAGGTGGTTATTGCGGTGAGGTCCCACCTCTTCCCATTCCGAACAGAGAAGTTAAGCTCACTTGCGCCGATGGTACTGCAATGCAATGCGGGAGAGTAGGTAGCCGCCTTCTTTTATCAAGAGCCTCAGATTTCGAAAGATTTCTGAGGCTTTTTTGTTTTCCCACAGATTCTTTTTCTCACGCTGCTTGTTTTTGGTCCCACAGATTTCACAGATGTGCACAGATTTTAGACCTGTTCGGTCTGGATGACGCAGATTTTTGACCTGTTCGGTCCTGGATGACGCCGATTTTCTACTGCTTTTTGGCTTGATATATGTCAAGAATTTATGTTATAAAGTGTTTAAAACATTAAAAAAGCGCTGATAATCAACGTATTACTTGCATATCTCGATTTTTTTTTGTATCTTTGCAAACGATAAGAATAAGGATAGCATGGTTATGCGTTTTCGCATAGATTGATATCCGTTAAGGTATCTAACGGAACTGAGGTGAGCAGCCTATCTTTTTCTCACAAGTTGCCACCGCGAAATCACTGATGTTGTAGTTCAGCTTTTCAGGTTCCATAAAACAAAAAATATGAAGAGAATAACAATGGTATTAGTCAGCATCCTGATGCTGATGATGAAGGTAAGTACAGCGTCGGCTGATACGAATGTAAATGTATCCTCTACTGATGATTTCGATTGGACTCCAGTGATGGAAGCGATTATCCAGGTAGAGAGTGAGGGTAACCCCAAAGCAAAAAGTGGAAGTTCTGTTGGTGTTATGCAGATTACCCCTATCTTGGTGGCAGAGTGTAATGACATCCTGAAGAGACGCAAGAGCAAGAAGCGTTTCACTTTGGCTGATAGATTCAGCATCGCAAAGTCTAAGGAGATGTTTCTCCTGATTCAATCTGTCCACAATCCTCTTAATAGCATTGAGAAGGCGATTCGTGCCTGGAATGGTGGAAATCACTATAGTGTGAAGAGAACACAGCGCTATTTCGAGAAAGTCATGAATCTTTTGAAAAATTAATTGATTTTTGATATGTCCGATCTATCCTGAAAAGGATGGGTCGGATTTTTGTTTTCAGTCCATCGTTTTCCGCGCTTTGAGTTCCGGTCTTTGTTTTTGTCCTTTCTTTTGGCTAGTTTTACTCTTATTGGTTTTGCTCTCTTTTATCAGTAAATTCTCTATTTTACTCCCGTTTTAGGGTCTTTTTTTGTTTTAAATGTTAAAACATAGTTAAAATAGTAACTTTTTGCTAGAAATATTTGGCAGTTATCGAAAAAAGTAGTACCTTTGCACTCGCAATTCAGAAATGAGTTGATTATATCGCGGTGTGGAGCAGTTGGTAGCTCGCCAGGCTCATAACCTGGAGGTCGCATGTTCGAGTCCTGCCGCCGCAACTAAATAAAGGAAGTGAATTATTCGCTTCCTTTTTTGTTTTTATACACTTTGAGTTTCTATTTCTTTCAATTTTCTCCCATTTTGCCCCGATTTTTATCAGATATTCATTTGATTTTCATCATATTCCATTTTTTAACACTAAATATTTGCGTATATCGAATAAAACTACTACTTTTGCACAATAATATTTTAATGTGCAATCGTTTAATTAAAGGAAAGGCTTCGTTATGTCAGTATCCAAAACAAGACAAAAACTGGTAGATGTCGCACGACAACTCTTTGCCAAGAATGGTATAGCAAATACAACCATGAATGATATTGCTGTAGCTTCGGGGAAGGGACGACGTACGCTCTATACTTATTTCAGTAGAAAGGAAGATGTCTATTACGCTGTAATAGAGTCAGAGTTGGAACGCCTTTCCGATAGATTGGATGAGGTGGCCAACTGCAAGATGCGTCCACAGGATAAGATTATCGAACTCATCTATACTCATCTCAGTATGATCAAGGAGACGGTGGTACGTAATGGTAATTTGCGTGCTGAATTCTTCCGCAACATCTGGATGGTGGAGAAGGTGAGAAAGAACTTTGATGAGGATGAAATCGAAATCCTCCGTCGTATCTATCGTGAGGGAAAGGATGCAGGTGAGTTTGATATCGACAATGTAGATCTGGTTGCCGACATTACTCATTATTGTATCAAGGGCTTGGAAGTACCTTTCATCTATGGCCGTTTGGGACATGGCATGAATGTGGAGGCAAGCAAACCATTGGTTGCCAAGGTGGTTTATGGTGCCTTGGGTAAATCGGGATTGAAACTGTAATCGCAATCGTTCAAGATTGATAGATTTTTCCCGATTGTGCAATCGTTCATGAGAAAATCAAATTGATCATTCATTGATTATTCAAATAGATCATTAATTTAATAAATACAAAAAGAAATGGGATTATTAACAGGTAAGACAGCCCTTGTAACAGGTGCTGCTCGCGGCATCGGTAAGGCTGTCGCTATGAAATTTGCTTCTGAGGGTGCTAACATCGCATTCACAGACCTCGTACTCAATGATGATATGGCTGCAGGTTTGGAGGCTACCCGCAAGGAGATTGAGGCTCTCGGCGTAACATGCCGTGCATACGCTGGTAACGCTGCTGACTTCGAGGAGACAGAAAAGACAGTGAAGCAGATTCATGCTGATTTCGGTTCTATCGATATTCTCGTTAACAACGCTGGTATCACCAAGGATGGCTTGATGCTCCGTATGTCTGAGGCTCAGTGGGATGCTGTATTGAACGTAAACTTGAAGTCTGCTTTCAACTTTATCCACGCTTGCTCTCCTATCATGCTCCGTCAGCGCAGCGGTTCTATCATCAATATGGCTTCTGTGGTAGGTGTTCATGGTAACGCAGGTCAGTGCAACTATGCAGCTTCTAAGGCTGGTATGATTGCTTTGGCTAAGTCTATCGCTCAGGAGTTGGGCCCTAAGGGTGTTCGTGCCAATGCTGTAGCTCCTGGCTTCATCGAGACAGCCATGACAGCTCAGTTGCCAGAGGAAATCCGTAAGGACTGGATGAAGAAGATTCCTTTGCGCCGTGGTGGTCAGACAGAGGATATCGCTAACGTTTGTCTCTTCCTTGCTTCTGATATGTCTAGCTACGTAAGTGGTCAGGTTATTCAGATCGACGGTGGTATGAATATGTAATCTATTGGCATCTGTTTTAACAACAATATGCAGGTAGTTTACGAAGACAACCATATAATTATCGTCTCTAAGAGAAGTGGTGAAATCGTGCAGGGCGACAAGACCGGCGATGAGCCTCTCTCAGAGACGGTAAAACTGTATATCAAGGAGAAATACCAGAAACCGGGAAATGTATTCCTGGGTGTGGTGCATCGACTTGACCGTCCGGTTTCGGGACTCGTGGTGTTTGCCAAGACTTCGAAGGCACTGAGCCGACTGAACACCATGTTCAGGGATGGCGAGGTTCACAAGACCTATTGGGCGATTGTGAAGAACATGCCGAAGGAGACCGAGGCGACATTGACCCATTGGATTGTAAGAAACGAGAAGCAGAACAAGAGCTACGCTTACGACCATGAGGTGAAGAACTCGAAGAAGGCGATATTGAAGTATAAGGTGATAGGTCATACCGATCATTATACACTTCTGGAAGTGAACCTGATGACGGGAAGACATCATCAGATCAGATGTCAGTTGGCTAAGATGGGATGCCCTATCAAGGGCGACCTGAAATACGGTTCCCCTCGCAGCAATGCTGACGGCAGTATCTCGCTTCTTTCGCACAGGGTAGAGTTTGTGCATCCCGTATCGAAGGAAACCATCGTGGTGGAGGCTCCTCTGCCAGATGACAACTTATGGAGAGCTATCGCCCCTTGATGAATGTCGGGGGGAGTTAGTTTCTCATGATTCTCACAGAGATGATGGAATCCCTAGGAATTCATCATACTCCAAATACTAACTTATTGATACGTTCAGAATATTTCTAGTAAAATAACATGCTTATGAAGAAGTATGCGAAGTGGGTGGGTGTGGCACTTTTGATTCCATTCCTGCTTATCATATTGTTGGCTGTGTTGCTTTACTTGCCTCCTATACAGAATTGGGCGGTGAAGCAAGTAGCTTCTTATGCTTCTGAATCGACGGGCATGGATATTTCTGTAAAGGAAGTAAAGCTTGTCTTCCCTCTTAAGCTGGGAGTGGAAGGTGTAAAGGTTTTGCAACCAGTCGATTCGCTCAGAAACAGCCCTAACTTAACTTTAAGAAACAGAAAAGATACCGTAGCCGACATCCAGAAGATGGTGGTAGATGTGCAATTGCTTCCACTCTTCAGTAATCTGGTGATGGTTGATGAACTGAACTTCACGAAGATGAAGGTGAATACCACCAATTTCATCCACGAGGCCCGTATCAAGGGCGATGTGGGCAAACTCCAGTTGAAGGCACATGGCATAGATCTGGGCAAGGAGCGTGTGAACGTGAACCATGCGCTTATAGCTGATGCCAGACTTTCGGTGGAACTCAGCGATACCGTTCCGCCAGATACCACGCCAAGCAGCAATTACTGGAAGATCAACATACAGCAGCTGAAACTAAAGAACACCGACTTTACCTTACACATGCCTGGAGATACCCTCCAGGTGAATGCTTACATGGGTGATGCGCTGGCTCGCACCACCTATCTCGACCTGTATAAAGGTCTCTACCAGATAAGACATCTGGATTGGAAGAACGGCAGGGTGAACTACGATCAGAATTACGTGCGCCCTGTTTCGGGAATGGATTTCAACCATCTTGCCGTCTCCGACATGGCTTTGAAGGCAGATTCCTTCTATTTCTGTGATTCCAAGCTTGACATCAAGATAAAGGAAGCCAAACTGAAAGAGAAGTGTGGCTTGAAGATAAACCAGCTTGCTGGCCGCTTTGTGATGGATTCTTTGAAGATGCAGCTGCTGGATATGGCACTTCGTACGCCGGTTTCCAACCTGCAGGCTTCCGTAGATATGGATTTGAATGCCTTCAACGAGAAAATGCCAGGAAAGATGATGGCCCAGGTGAAGGGATCCCTGGGTCGTTCCGACCTCTTCCTCTTTGTGGGCGATGCACTGCCAAAGCCGATGAAGAACCGCTGGCCTTACTATCCGATGAAGCTGGAAGGCATCTTCAGGGGCAACCTGCAGCGTGCCTCTTTCTCGGGAGTAAAAATAGATTTGCCAACCGTCTTCCAATTGACCTCTGATGGCGTCATCGCCAATATGCACGATATGGATCGCTTCAAGGCAAACATCAACCTGAAGGCGAAGACCTATAATTTAGGTATGGTTACCGCCATGCTCGACCCGTCGCTGATGCAGGAAATCCGCATACCAAACGGCATCGGCATCCAGGGCAATCTGAAGATGGACGGTACGAAGTATGGAGCCAAGCTGGCGCTTACCGAGGGTAGGGGAAGCATGAAGGTGGATGCCACCGTCGATGCCAAGACCCGCAAGGATGGCAGCATCGACATGAATCGCCTGGCTTATCAGGCTAGAATCCATGCACGCAATATCCAGGCGCAGCATTTCCTGCCAAAACAGGAACTCTATACCTTTACCGGAGATGTGGAAGCCAGGGGTATGGGCATCGACTTCCTATCGCCAAGAACCCGATTGTTGGCAAAGGCAAAGGTGAGCCAGTTGCATTATGGCAAACATCATCTCCATCATGTATTGGCAGATGCACAGATAGCCAATGGTAAGATTCACGCCAAGCTGGATAGCAAGAACGAACTGCTGGATGGCGTGATTTCGGTAGATGCCCTGGCTAGTACCAAGAAATTGCAGGCTACTTTGGTAGCCGACGTGCGCCATGCTGATATGTATGAGTTGCAGGTTACCAAGAAGCCGGTTTCAGCATCGCTTTGCGGGCATATTGATATGCATTCTGACTTGAAGGACAGTCATCAGGTTTGGGCTTTGATGGATGATATCACGATACGTACGCCAGACAGTATCTATCGTCCGGGCGGTATGAATGTGGACATCAAGACCAGCAGGGATACCACCCATGCCATTGCTGCATGTGGCGATTTCCGTCTGAACATGGATGCACATGGTGGCTATGAGAAGCTTCTGGACCAGGTGATGGGATTGAAGAAAGAACTGGTTTCCCAATTCAAGAACCATCATATTGACCAGGTGAAGATTCGAAACAGTTTCCCGCTTGGTCATATCTATCTCACTACGGGTAAGAATAACTTCATCTCGCGCTTCATCCAGTATATGGGATACAACTTCAAGTCGGCGGAGATGGATTTCAATTCTTCTCCTGTAGCCGGACTTGAGGGCTATCTCAACATCGATTCACTGGTGGCTAGCGGCATGCAGATAGATACCATCCGTGCCACGGTTCATACCCAGTCGGACACCATCCGCTATTCGGCTCGCATACAGAACAACCGTAACAATCCGCAGTATGTGTTCCGTGCCCTGGTGGATGGAGAGGTGCAGGATTTGGGCTCCAACCTGAAGGCACGTATCTATGATGCCAATAACCGCCTGGGAGTGGATGTGGGTCTGGCTGCCATGTTGCAGCCTAACGGCGTGAAGCTTACCCTGATAGATCCGCATCCGGTGTTGGGATACAAGAAATTTACAGCCAATGAGGATAACTATCTGATGTTGGCTGACGATGGCCGTGTATCTGCCAACCTGGTGTTGAGAGGGTCGGGTGGCATGGGTATGCGTGTTTATTCCAACGATGAGAACGAAGATGCATTGCAGGATATCACTGTCAGCATGAGCCAGTTTAATCTCGACAAGGTGCTGAGTGTGATTCCTTATATGCCGGATATTTCGGGTATCATGGATGGTGACTTCCACGTGATACAGACCAAGGATGAATTGTCGGTATCTTCTAACCTGAAGATAGACAACATGGTATATGAGAAGTGCCCGATGGGCAATGTGGGTTCCGAATTCACCTATATGCCAAAGAGCGACGGATCGCACTATGTGGATGGTATCCTGACCTATAATGGCGAGGAAGTAGCCACGGTTACGGGTACCTACAAGTCAGGAGGCGCAGGCAAACTCGATGCCGAAGTCGGTTTGGAGCGACTGCCTCTGCACTTTATCAACGGTTTTATTCCCGACCAGCTGATGGGTCTGAAGGGATATGGAGAAGGCAAGCTGACCATGAAGGGAGCGTTGAGCAACCTGGATATGGATGGCGAGGTATATCTGGATTCTGCTTATCTGGTGAGTGTGCCATACGGCATCTCCATGCGTTTTGCCAATGACCCAGTGCGCATCATCGACAGTAAGCTGCTCTTCGAGAACTTCATGATGTATGCCAACAACGAGAGTCCGCTGAATATTCAGGGCGACCTGGATTTCACGAATGTGGAGAACATGAAACTCAATGTGCGCATGCGTGCCCAGAACTTCCTGCTCATCGATGCCAAGGAGAATGCCCGTTCGGAGGCTTTCGGAAAGGCGTATGTCAACTTCTATGGCAGTATGCAGGGAGCCTTGAACAATCTGAAGATGATGGGTAAGATTGATGTGTTGGGCAAGACCGATATGACCTACGTGCTGCGTGAGTCGGAGTTGACCACCGATACCCAGTTGGAAGAACTGGTGAAGTTCACCGATTTCAAGAGCGGTAAGCAGGTGGTGGTAGCTAAGCCAACCCTGGAAGGTTTCGATATGCTGATGAGCATCTCCATCGATGAGTCAGCCCATATCCTGTGTGCCCTGAATGCAGAGAAGACCAACTATGTGGATTTGTTGGGTGGTGGCGACTTGCAGATGAGATATAATACGGTGGATGGCATCCGTCTGACGGGTAGATACACCCTGAGTGATGGCGAGATGAAATACTCGCTGCCTATCATTCCGCTGAAGACCTTTGATATCCAGGATGGAAGTTACATCCAGTTTACCGGCGATCCATTCAATCCAACCCTGAGCATCACGGCTACGGAGGACATCAAGACCACCGTGAACGAAGGCGAGGGTAGCGGCCGTTCGGTGGATTTCATCTGTGGTGTGAAACTGAGTCAGACTCTGGAAAAGCCGGGCATCCAGTTTATCATCTCCGCGTCGAACGACCAGACCGTGCAGGATGAGTTGAATTCGATGAGCGTAGAGGAGCGGGGCAAGATAGCCATCACGATGTTGGCATCCGGCATGTATCTGGCGAGTGGTTCAACGAGTTCGTTCTCGATGAACAGTGCCCTGACTTCCTTCCTCAATTCGGAAATCAACAATATCGCAGGTACAGCCATGCGAAGCATCGGACTCGATGTGGGCATGACGGTAGATAACCAGACCAATGCGGCTGGTTCCGTACATACCGACTACAACTTCAAGTTTGCCAAGCGATTCTTCAACAATCGCCTGAGCTTTACCGTGGGCGGACAGGTTTCTACGGGAGCCGAGTTGGATAATGCGAATTACAACAAGAACGAATCGTTCTTCAACAATGTCGAGGTGCAGTATCGTCTGAACGAAGGTGCCAGCATGTATGTCCGTGCCTTCTACAACGCCAACACCTACGATTGGCTGGAAGGACAGATTGGCGAATATGGTGCCGGTTTCACCTGGCGCAGAAAGCTCTCGAAGTTCACGGATATCTTCCGTTTGAAGGCAGACAAGCAGGATTCCGAACTCATGCCGAATTCAAGAATGAAGAAGGATTCCGTCAGTAAGGATTCAATTAAAAACAAGTAATCATGAGAAAAGAGAATAGACTTCACCTTATTATATATATGACAGCATCCACGATGCTGTCATCCTTCCTCTTTACGGGGTGCTCCTCTACGAGTGCCCTGAAGGAAGGCGAGCAGCTTTTTGCGGGATTGAAGCCTATCGAATATACCAACTACGAGGAGAACAGCTATGCCGACTCTGTGAAGGAGGAGATGGAGTATGCCCTGGCATCCGCTCCTACGGGTGCCTTTATGGGTAGCAGCTATTACCGCACCCCATTCCCGGTGCGTCTGTGGATATGGAATGCTTTCTCGCCATCGGATAATGGACTTTCCCGATGGATTACCAAGGTGTTCGGATCCAAGCCTAAACTGATGGAGAATGTGAATCCGCAGTTGCGTGCGCAGGTGGCTGAGCACCAGTTAGATAAATACGGCTATTTCAATGGAAAGGTGGATTATGAGGTGCAGACCCAAAGCAATCCGAAGGAGGCAAAGGTGGCTTATAAGGTTGATATGGGCCATCTCTGGCGCCTGGATTCCGTGGCTTATCTCAATTTTCCTGATCATGGCAAGCAGCTCATCGACTCTACCATGGAGCAGGCGGTTATCAGAAAAGGAAGTCCTTTCAATGTCTCGAAACTGGAGCAGGAGCGCCAGCGACTGACCCGACTTTTCCGCAATCATGGCTATTATTTCTATCAGAACAGTTATGCTTCCTATCTTGCCGATACGGTGAATGTGCCGGGCAAGGTGAATGTGCGACTCTCGATGGTTGACAGCATCGAACCGGAGGCCAAGCGACAGTGGTATATCGGTAACATCAATATCAACTTCAAGAAACAGTTTATGGAGGAGATGACCGATTCCTTCGTGCGTCGCTATCTGAGTTTCCGATATGCGGGCAAGAAGATGCCGATTCGTGCAGGTGTGGTGCTCCGCGAGCTGAAGCTGCGACCACGCAAGCTCTATATGGTGGATGATGAGACCACGGCGAAGGCAGGATTGCAGTCGATGGGACTTTTCAGTTATACCAACCTGCAGTTTGTGCCCCGATCTACCCAGACCTTGGATAGTTTGGGAAATGTGCAATATTGCGATACCCTAGATGCCAACATCGACCTGGTGTTCGATAAGCCATACGATTTCTATATCGAGGCGAATGCCAAGGGCAAGACCACGGGTAGAGTAGGACCGGAGCTCGTGGTGGGTTTAACCAAGCGCAATGCCTTCCGTGGAGGAGAGAAACTGGATATCAACTTTCATGGAGCGCATGAGTGGCAGACCATCACCGGACAGGGCGGCAGTTCCAACAAGATCAATTCCTATGAGTTCGGTTCAGATGTCTCCGTATCCTTCCCAAGCATCATCACGCCTTGGAATGCCTTCCGCACCATGGCGCAGAACGAGCGCAGGTTTCGCAGGGGACATATCCCACGCAGATATTACGGTACTCCAACCACCACGGTGAAGGCATCCATGAACGTATTGAATCGTGCCGGCTATTTCCGCAGGCATGTGGCTGGAGGCGAGTTGACCTACGATTGGGCCACTTCCTATCAGCATCGCCATTCGTTCAGTCCGCTGATTCTCTCGTATGAGTATATGAACTCCTCTTCGGCAAAGTTTGACAGCATCCTGTCGAACAATACGTATATCGCAACTACGATGGCCGACCGCTTTGTGCCTAAGATGAGTTACACCTATACCTATCGCAGTGCGCAGAAATACCGCAGTCCTATCGTATGGTCTACCACGGTGAGTGAGGCGGGTAACATCCTGTCGCTGGGTTATCTTGCCAGTGGCAGGAAATGGAACAAGGAGGGCAAGACGCTCTTTAAGAACGAGTATTCCCAGTTCTTCAAGGTGGAGACAGATTTCGTGAAATACTGGCGCATCAACGAGAACTCTACGTTGGTGGGACATTTGAACGGCGGCGTTATCTGGAGTTATGGCAATTCCGATACGGCTCCATATACCGAGATGTTCTATGTGGGCGGTGCCAACAGCATCCGTGCCTTCAATGTGCGTGGCGTTGGTCCGGGAGAGCAGAACTACAGTGCCGTAGGAAACAAGTATGCCAACATCCTTCGCACGGGCGACATCAAGTTGCAGGCAAACCTGGAGTATCGTCCTAAAATCTGGGGCGACCTTTATGGCGCCTTGTTCCTGGATGCCGGAAACGTATGGATGAAGGATGCCGATTTCTCGGAGTATGAGGCATTCAAGTTCAACAGGTTCTATAAGCAGCTTGCCGTGGGCACGGGTCTGGGTATCCGTTACGACATGGGCATGTTTGTGGTGCGTGTGGATTGGGGTATCGGTTTGCATCTGCCGTATGATACCGGCAAGAGCGGATTCTACAATATCCCAAGCTTCAAGAAGAACCAGAGCCTTCATCTTGCCGTGGGTTATCCATTCTAGAATTTATGGATTGAAAGGGCAAAAGCCTCCAATTTTAGCGTGTAAATCTCCACAAAACATTTAAATGTTGGTATAAATCAAAAAAAAGTAGGAAAACTTGTCGCTAGGTGCGTTTTTTTTATTACTTTTGCAGTGTTTAAGATATAAACTATCAACTATTAAATAAAAAAAGATTATATGAAACCTACATTATTGCTTTTGGCTGCCGGAATGGGTAGCCGTTATGGTGGTTTGAAACAGCTCGATGGTCTGGGCCCAAATGGTGAGACAATCATGGACTACAGCATCTACGATGCTATTCAGGCTGGTTTTGGAAAGATTGTTTTCGTTATCCGCAAGGATTTCGAGGATCAGTTCCGTGAGAAAATCCTCTCTAAGTACGAGGGTCATATCCCTGCAGAGCTCTGCTTCCAGGCATTGGACGATCTGCCAGAGGGATTCAGCGTACCAGAAGGTCGTGAGAAGCCATGGGGTACAAACCATGCAGTGTTGATGGCTAAGGACATCATCAAGGAGCCATTCTGCGTTATCAACTGCGATGACTTCTACAACCGTGACTGCTTCATGGTTATCGGCAAGTTCCTCTCTGAGCTTCCAGAGGGTAGCACCAACAAGTATGCTATGGTAGGTTTCCGCGTAGGTAACACCCTGAGCGAGAATGGTACCGTGGCTCGTGGTATCTGCTCTAAGGATGAGAACGAGAACCTGACTACTTGTGTAGAGCGCACCGAGATTATGCGTATCAACGGTGAGGTTTCTTACAAGGACGAGGAAGGCAAGTGGGTTGCCATCGGCGACAACACTCCTGTTTCCATGAACGTATGGGGTTTCACTCCAGACTACTTCGATCACAGCGAGGCTTACTTCAAGGAGTTCTTGAGCGATCCTAAGAACATGGAGAACAAGAAGGCTGAGTTCTTTATCCCATTGATGGTTAACAAGCTCATCAATGAGGGTACATCTACCGTGAAGGTGCTCGATACAACAAGCAAGTGGTTTGGTGTAACTTACGCTGCTGACCGTCAGAGCGTGGTTGACAAGATCCAGAGCCTCATCGACGAGGGTGTATATCCAAACAAGCTCTTCTAATTCAAGTAGATGGATATCAATTTAAATAAGATAACAGATCAGGAAGCCGCTATTCTCCGTGAGATGATAGCGGCTTCTCAGCGTATTGTCATCTGCGCCCATAAGTCGCCGGATGGTGATGCCATCGGTTCGTCCCTGGGATGGGCCTATTATTTGCGTTCTCTGGGCAAGGCTCCTGTCATCTGTGTGCCAGATATGATTCCGGATGCCCTTTCTTGGATGCCGGGATGTGGTGATATTCTGCGCTATGACAAGCGTCCTGAGCAGGTGCAGAAGGCCTTTGATGAGGCCGACCTCGTGTGCTGTCTTGATTTCGGAAGTGTGGGTCGTCTCGACGAGATGGACCCTGTGCTGATGGGATGCAAGGCCCGGAAAGTGGTGATAGACCATCATCTGGCTCCTAACCTGGAGGTGGATCTGAAGATTTCTGATCCGCATGCCAGCAGTGCCAGCGAGTTGGTGTTCAGGGTGATATGGCAGTTGGACGGTTTCCCTGAGTTGGATAAGACCTGGGCTACCTGCGTTTACTGCGGTATGATGACGGATACGGGTGGATTCACCTATAATTCCTCTAATCCGGATATCTACTACATCATCTGCCAGCTCCTTACCAAGGGCATCGACAAGGATAAGATCTATCGCAATGTCTTCAACAATGCCCGTGTATCTGCAGTAAGATTCCGTGGTCATCTGATGAACGAGAAACTGCAGGTCATCGAGTCGCTCCATGCCAGTTACTATACGGTAACCCGCAAGGAACTGAAGCAGTATGATTTCATCAAGGGCGACCTGGAGGGTCTGGTGAATGTGCCGCTTACCATCAAGGGCCACAAGCTTTCCATCTCTCTTCGTGAGGATACGGATATTGACAACCGCGTGTTGGTAAGTCTCCGTTCGGTGGATGATTTCCCATGCAACAAGATGGCAGAGCAGTTCTTCAATGGCGGTGGCCATCGCAATGCTTCGGGTGGCAAGTTGCTTTGCAGCATCGAGGAGGCAGAGAAGATAGCACAGAAAGCCATTCTGGCTTTTGCTGATTTATTGAAGTAGGAATGCTTTTGTTTTTTCGTTAGAAATAGCTTAAAAAATAAGAAAACAACGCTGAAAGGGGTGTCAGGATGATAATAAGTGATAAATAATAATAAAATCGTCCTCTTCCTCTCGGTGTTGTCTTTTCTTTTTTGTACCTTTGCCGAATAAATCAGATTTTTATAATAATAATGAAGAAATTTTTATTTGCTATAATGGCTTTTGCGGCTCTTTTCTCGCTTGCCGCATGTAATGATACGGAGACTTATAAGGAGCAGCGTGACCGCGAGTTGGATTCTATCAGCTCTTTCCTGCGCCACGAGAATGTGAAGGTGATTTCTGAGGAAGAGTTCAAGAGTCGTTGGGAAAAGAAGCAGAAGGACAATAGCGTGGTTCTTACTGATACTTCCAAGAACAACAACGAGTATGTACTCTTCAACAGTAATGGTATCTACATGCAGGTGTTAGACATGGGTTGCGGCGATTATGTCCAGAAGGGTGAAACCACCGATGTGCTCGTCCGTTTCTATGAGTACAACCTGGGTCTTAAGGCTGCCATCTGCAATGAGTCATTGCAGTTGACTAACAACACCAAGATTTATTCCTATATGCTCGACAAGATGAGCGTAACCAACAACTCGGGAACCTTCACAGGCTCTTTCGATACATCCAACAGTCTGATGGCTGCCACATATAACAGCAGCACTTATTATGGTACCAGTGGTACCGTGCCAAGCGGCTGGTTGATTCCGTTCAGCTGGGTGAAGATAGGTCGTCCTAAGTCGGATAGCGAGCATGTAGCCCATGTGCGTATCCTGGTTCCTCATTCATACGGCACCACAGCCGCTTCTGGAAGCGTTTATGCCTGCCTCTACGACATGACCTTGCAGCGAGGCAGATAATATAGTATGACTATTAACTTTAAAAGATATATTTATGACACTGATTAAGTCAATTTCTGGTATCCGTGGAACAATCGGCGGTCCAGCGGGCGATACATTGAATCCGCTCGACATTGTCAAGTTTACTTCTGCATACGCTACCTTCATCCGTCGTAGCGGTGCTTCTAAGAGCAACACCATCGTAGTAGGTCGTGATGCACGTATCTCTGGCGAGATGGTGAAGAATGTGGTTTGTGGCACCTTGATGGGTATGGGCTACGATGTGTTGAACATCGGCTTGGCTACTACTCCTACCACCGAGTTGGCTGTTACCATGAGTGGTGCGGCTGGTGGTATCATCATCACTGCTTCTCACAACCCACGCCAGTGGAACGCCCTCAAGCTTCTCAACGAGAAGGGTGAGTTCCTTACAGCAGCTAACGGTAATGAGGTGTTGAGCATCGCAGAGAAGGAAGACTTCGAGTATGCTGATGTTGACAACCTTGGTAAATATACAGAGGATAATACCTTCAACAAGCGTCACATCGACTCAGTGCTTGCATTGAAACTCGTAGATGTTGAGGCTATCAAGAACGCTCACTTCAAAGTTTGCGTTGATGCCATCAACTCTGTGGGTGGTGTCATTCTCCCTGAGTTGCTCAATGCACTCGGCGTAGAATATACATTCCTGAATGGGGAGCCAACAGGTGATTTCGCTCACAATCCAGAGCCATTGGAGAAGAACCTCGGTGGTATCATGGACGAGTTGAAGAAGGGTGGTTATGATATGGGTATCGTCGTTGACCCGGATGTTGACCGCCTGGCATTCATCTGCGAGGATGGCAAGATGTTTGGCGAGGAATATACCCTGGTAAGTGTAGCTGACTATGTATTGAGCAAGACTCCAGGTAATACCGTAAGCAACCTTTCATCAACCCGTGCGCTCCGTGATGTAACCGAGAAGCATGGTGGTTCATATTGTGCTTCAGCCGTAGGCGAGGTGAATGTAACTACCAAGATGAAGGATGTTCACGCTGTGATTGGTGGCGAAGGCAATGGTGGAGTTATCTATCCAGAGAGCCACTATGGTCGTGATGCCCTCGTTGGTATCGCTCTCTTCCTGAGCAGTCTGGCTCATAAGGGCTGCAAGGTGAGCGAACTTCGTGCCAGCTTCCCTAACTACTTCATCGCCAAGAACCGCATCGACCTGACTGCTTCTACCGATGTAGATGCTATCCTCGTCAAGGTGAAGGAGCTGTATGGCAAGGAGAAGGATGTCACCGTTACCGATATCGACGGTGTGAAGCTCGACTTCCCTGATAAGTGGGTTCACTTGCGCAAGAGTAACACCGAGCCAATCATCCGCGTATACAGCGAGGCTTCTACCATGGAGCAGGCTGATGAGCTGGGCAAGAAGCTTATGCAGGTGGTTTATGATATGCAGTAAGATACATATATAATCTCCCGTTTTTCACGGGAAACGACAAGGGTCTATATGCCACGATGAACAGGTGGCGTATAGACCCTTGATTATTTTGTGATAGTTGTAATCTATATCTCTGCTGTTATGAGATAAGTTTCTTTTTATTCCTCTGCCAGTTCCTTCATGGCATCGTTCAGTGTATTGAACAAAACATTGATGTTTTCTTCTTCGTTCTTGCAGGCTTCCTTGAACAAGGCTACGGGGTCTTCCGGGTCACCCTTCAGCGGAGCCTCGTTGAGAAGGATATTTACATTGTTCAGCAGCATGCCGTGCAGTGTAGGCATGTGGAGCTGCTGCTGCGTGCCCTCCTTGCTGCCACACTTCAAGCCGGCGGCATACGCCTTCACGATGATGCGTACCAGCAGATGGATAGCCATCGGCTCATCGGCAAGGCTGATGAGGATGCCGTGGGTATAATCGCGCAGATGCTCCTCAATGGTGGTAAACTTACCCTGCAGCAGCCAGGTGAAGTTGCGCTTGTATTCAGCCTCCATCGCATTGTAAAGCGGATTCGACTTGCAGGCTATGCGCAGATAATCAAGCATTGTAGGCTCAAAGGAAGGATCCGCCTTCTTCATGCTCTCGAAATTCTTCTTCATGCGGTCGTTCGCCTCATCCGCACTCTTGTAGTTGAGACGCACGAGGGTAGAGAACATGATGTCGAAGAAATATTGGTTCACCTCGCCATAATGCTCCAGCATCATCTGCTTGATTTCCTTCGGGTCGTTCTTCTTCTTGAAGTCGTCGCCGCCGATAGCCGCATCCATGATGCCACGGGCATACGCCTCAAAGAAAGCTCTTACAAACGAAGCCACAGCTTGGTAACTATTGATTCTTTTGCTCATTGTTTATCAAAATGAATTAATCAAAAAAATGAATTAATCAAAGATTTAATCAAAGAATGATTTAATCAAAAATCTTGAATTCATATCCCTGTTCCATCAGCCATTCTATGGATTGAGGCAGCGCCGTCTTCAGCTTGTCGATGCTCTTCAGCGAGTCGTGGAAGGTGATGATGCTGCCGTTGCGGGCATATTTCTTCACGTTGTTCACCACGTCTTCTGCCGTCATCCATTTGGAATAATCTCGGGTCACCACATCCCACATAATCACCTTGTAGGTGCGATGCAGCCACCAGTACTCACTCTGTCGCATCCATCCATGGGGTGGGCGGAAGAGATGGGCGTGGATGATGTCGTTCGCCTTGTTGGTATTGAGCACGTAGGAGATGACACGATGCTTGAAGGCACCGATGTGGTTGAAGGTGTGGTTGCCAATCTGATGACCCTCTGCCACAATCTGGTTGTAGAGGTCGTGGTTGCGCAGCACGTTTTCGCCCACCATGAAGAAGGTGGCCTTGATGTTGTACTTTCTCAAGGTTTCCAGGATGAATGGGGTGGATTCGGGAATCGGACCATCATCGAACGTGAGATACACCGAATGGTCGTTCTTGTCCATTCGCCATATTGCCTTTGGATATAGCCATCTAAGCCACTTGGCTGGTTGCTCTATGAACATGGGAAATATTGATTTTTATGAAATAATGAAAAGATGACCTCGCAAAACGCGAGGCCATCTCTTGTATTCTGATTACTGATTGCCTTCTGGCATTCTGCCGCCTCTGCCGTGGTACAGGGTATAGAGGTTGTTAAGTTGCTTCTGATACTTCTGTTCCAACTGAGGACTTACCATGCCTGCCACATCGCAGGTGCTCTGCATGATCATGATCTGACGGATGCAGTCGTTCTGACTCTGCAGGAAGTGGTCGTTAGACAACGACAGGTAGTAGTTGAGATACTGTGAAGCGTTCTTCCAAACTGCCTCCACATACTCCTTACCCTTAGCCTTTTGACCGGTCATCAGCCAGCCGCGAGCCATATCCAGAGCGCCGCTCATGTAGTCGAGCGTCACATTGTATGCAGGAATCTCCACATCAGCCTTCTTCAGGATGTTGATAGCCTTCTGCTTCTTGCCTTCGGCGATGAGCTGCAGGGCTGTCTGGGCGAGCAGACGGCGATGTGTATAGCACATGCGCATGGTGGTCTCGTCGAGATAGAGCCCCTTCTGCTTCAGGTTGCCGAACTTGAATCGGGTCATGATGTTATGATAGGTCTTCTCTGTGTCGAAGTTCTTGGCTCCCGGCTTGTTGGTGGTGAACGGAGTGATACGGTTGACGAGACCCTCCTGAACGAAGTTGTCGCCAAGGTTCATGTAGTTCTCCTGACCCACAGTCAAAGCCACGTAGAGTGGACGGGTCCAGTTGCTCTGAGCCAGCATTTCGAGCATCATCAGGTCGTTCTTGTAGAGAGCACTCTTGCCGGCAAGCGAAATCACCATCTTGTCTGGGATGGAATCCGAAGCCATCATCATGCCGCTCTTCTTCACAGCCTCCTTGTCGATGGTGACGTAGAGGGTATCTGTTGGGATAACGTGCATATCTGGGTTCTTGCTGCGTACCCAGTATTTCAGGATGTTCTTCAGCTCGAATGGCTCATTGCCAAACTGCTTCTTGGCATTCTCTGGGTCCTGCTTGTAGAATTCCAGAATCTGCTGCTTAGCCTCAGGCTGAACAGATACATACTCGTTGGTGCCTGAACAGAAGTCGAGACGTGGCCAGGTGATAGGCACGGATGGGGAGTCGTAGGCAGGACGCATCATCTGGTCGATGTACCAGTCGGTCTGCAGATAGCTCAGATTACATACACGAGCATCGGTTCCAACGCCCTCTACCTCCTGGTTGTACCAGAGTGGGAAGGTATCGTTATCACCATTGGTGAAGATGATAGGATGGCTCTTCTCCTGGAGAGACATCAGATAGTTCTGACCGAAGTCACGGCAGGTGTAGCGGCCAGAGCGGTCGTGATCGTCCCAAGTCTGCGATGCCATCTGGATAGGCACGAGGAGGGTGATTACGGCAACGATGGCTGAAATGGCTGTACCGTTGAGCTTCATCTTCTGCTTCAGGATATCGAGGATGGCTACTACGCCAAGACCGCACCAGATAGCGTATGCATAGAATGAACCGGCGTAAGCATAGTCACGCTCACGTGGCTGCATTGGAGTCTGGTTCAGATAGATAACGATGGCAAGACCCGTCATGAAGAACAGGAAGAATACCACCCAGAACTGCTGGATACCTACAGGGAGAACCTCCTCTGTTTCCACACCGTTTTTCACTATCTTGCGCTTGCGGGTGTACCAAGCCTGCCAGAAGAGACCGATCAAGCCGAGAATCAGCGGCATGCAGTAGAACACGTTGTGACCCTTGTTCTCCTTCAGATCATCTGGCAACTTGCTCTGGTCGCCATAGAGCTGGTCATCAATGAATGAGAAACCGGAAATCCAGTTGCCATGCTCTGGCTCACCATTGCCCTGGATATCGTTCTGACGTCCGGCAAAGTTCCACATAAAGTAGCGCCAGTACATGAAATTGCACTGATAGGAGAGGAAGAAGCGGATGTTGTCAATCTGTGAAGGCATCTTCACCATGATATTCTCTCCGCAGCGGTCGTAAGGCACCTCGGTGCCATCCACGCCGCCCATCCAGTCTTCGTATGCCTGGGCATGAGCCGAACTGTACATACGAGGGAAGAGCATATTCTGTGCATAGATATACTTGTTCTTGTGGCTTACTACGAAGTAAGAGTCCTTCTCGTCGGCAGAAGCCTTCTCCTTGCGCTGATATACAGGTGCACCTTCCTGCATCACAGGCTTGCACATGTTGCCATCCACTTCGAGGGCTACCTGAGAGGTGTATGCCTGACCGTAGAGCAGTGGGCGGTCGCCATACTGGTCACGGCTCAGATAACTGCCCAGGGTAAAGATATCCTCAGGAGAGTTCTGGTCCATAGGAGGGTTGGCAGATGAACGGATTACGATGAGCGCATAGCTTGAGTAACCGATCATGAGCATCAGCATGCAGAGCAAGGCTGTGTTCTTGATGCGGGCTGTAACCAGCGGCACGCGCTGCATCTTCTTCTTGGCGATGCCAGTCACCTCGTCAACGCCTGTTACCACTTCCTTCTTGCGCTTGTAGGTAAGGGCAAGCCAGAGAACGGCGAGGACGATGATGCCGCAGACTACGGCAGTCCAGCCATATCCATAGAATGGAATACCGAGCATACCGAAACCGAGAACGAAGGCGATGTTCTGCTTCTTCTCGTTCTTTTCTAAAGCATTGTAAGTCTCGTAGATGCCCCAGATAACAGAGGCAACGAGGCAGATGATATATACGATTTCACCGGTGTTGAATGGACAACCGAGCACGTTGACGAAGAACAGCTCGAACCATCCGCCTACGGTGATGATACCTGGAACCACACCATACAATACGGCTACCACTACCAGGAACGAGAGAACCAACGCCAGGAGCGAGCCCTTGAGGTTGGCATGAGGCACCTTCTTGTAGTAGTAAACCAATACGATGGCTGGGATACAGAGCAGGTTGAGCAAGTGAACACCGATACTCAAACCGGTCATATAGGCGATGAGCACGAGCCATCGGTCGCTATGAGGTTCGTCGGCGTGGTCTTCCCACTTCAATATCAGCCAGAATACCACGGCGGTGAAGGCAGAAGAGAAGGCGTAAACCTCACCCTCTACAGCCGAGAACCAGAAGGTATCGCTGAAGGTGTAGATGAGTGCGCCCACCATACCTGATGCCTCTATGGCAATCAGCTTGCTGGTGGTCATTTCCTTCCAGTCGCCGATGATGAGCTTGCGTGCCAGATGGGTGATTGTCCAGAAGAGGAACATGATGCAGACGGCACTAAGGAGTGCGCTCATCGTGTTCACCATCTTGGCCACCTGAGTGGTGTCGCTGGCGAAGTGTGTGAAGAAATTGCCCATGAGCATGAAGAAAGGTGCCCCCGGTGGGTGACCGATTTCCTGCTTATAAGCAGTAGTGATAAACTCAGGACAGTCCCAGAAACTGGCTGTCGGCTCAATCGTGGAACAATAAACGAAAGCCGCAATGATGAATGCGACCCATCCGAAGATATTGTCCACCAATTTGTACTGTTTCATTATTGTTTTAACTTTAATGTATTATATTTCTTTATTTCCAGTGTATAAATCGTTGCAAAGATACTAAAAAGATGAGATAATCTAGAAGTTCTTTCTTGTTTTTTAGGCATTATTATATTATCTATCTAAACATTTAGGAAATAAGCTTCTAAACATTCAGGAAATGTTCTTCCAGTTTTTCTCTTGGCATATCCGCCGTATCGTGATAATGCAGGTGATGGTTTACGCAGGCGATGTGCTTCACGTTGTTGAGCACTTCGGCTACATCGTGGCTCACGATGATGATGGCGCATTCCTTGTTGATTTGTTCCAGCATCTCGTACATCTGCTTCTGGAATCGGCGGTCGATGTAGGTGTTGGGCTCATCGAGGATTACCACATCGGGCTTGGATACGATGGCGCGTGCCAGGAGCACTCGCTGCAGTTGTCCGCCACTCAGGGCTGCGATGTGGCGGTCTTTGAATTCCATCAGCTGCATGCGTTCCAGGGTGTCGAGCACCTGCTGGTGCTGCGCTTGGGTGTATCTGGAAAAGAGGCTCTTGGTCTTGCTGAGGCCGGAGAGCACTACTTCGTATACGGAGATGGGGAATTGCTTGTCGAGGGAGTTGTATTGTGGGAGATAGCCCATCGAAATTTCCTTTACTTCCTTCCCATCTTTATAATATCGGATATTGCCTTCCGTGGGTTTCATGAGTCTCAGTATGAGGCGCATGAGGGTAGTCTTGCCACCACCGTTTGGTCCGATGATGCCAAGATAATCGTCTTGATAGACGGTGAGATTGATGTCATTGAGCACCTGCTTTCCGTCGTATCCGGCAGATAGATGCTCGATTTCGATTAACTTTGAACTTTGAACGTCCAACTTTGAACTTTGAGTTTTGAACATTGAACTTTATGATTAGTTATTGTTCTTTATACTTTTAATTGAATATTGGCGGGCTTACTTGCCTACCACTATTTCTTTTCCTTGTACTGCCAGTGCCGCTTCTAGCATAGCCCACCTCCAGTCGCCCTGCAATGGGTTGATATTCATTGCCTTGGTCTGGCTTTCCTTGATGAAAGTATTGGTGTTGCGGTTGGCAAATTCAGCTTGAATGAGGCAATATTTTATCTTTTCTTTTCTTGCTCTCTCTATGAGGCTCTTCAGCTGAGCAGCACTCGGCTCCCTGCCTTCTTCCTCAATGGCAAGCTGCTCCAACTGGTAATCACGGGCGAAGTAGGTGAGGATAGGGTGATAGATCACAAACTTGCGAACCATCTCGGGATGATCCTTGAAACTCTTTCTGATGGTGCTGTCTCGCTTGTCGATGATTTTTTGCAGCGACAGATAGTTCTTCTCAAAGAACGCCTTGTTCTTCGGCTCCAGATTGCAGAGTGCCTTGAAGATATTGCTTGCGATGATGCGGGCATTCTGGCAACTCATCCAGACATGCGGGTCGATGTTGCCGCCCGGTGTCTTGGCAGGCTTGATGCCTGCGGATGTATCTATCACCTTCATATCCGGAGCATTGTCCTGCAGCTTCTTCATCCAGGTCTGTTCAAAACCGATGCTGCCCACCTTCAGATAGAGGGCACTCTTCGAGAGTTCCATCATCTGTTCGGCGTATGGCTCGTAAGTCTCCGGGTTGTTGCCGTTGGATACCATCACGTTGACATCCACCTTGTTTTCGGCAATCTTATCCACGAAATACTTGTAGGGCGGGATGGTTACGGTAACGGTAGGCTTGCCTGTTCCGGCAGAATTCCCCGATTCAGCCTGTTTCTGAGGCGTGCCCTTGCATCCGGCAAGAAATCCGCCTAATATTCCCCCTAATATAATAAGGTATAGAAACCCCTTCATATATTCAAATCTCTTCATATATTCAAATCTCTTTATGTTTTAAACGATGAAACTCAGGCCATATACCAGCAAAACATATCTCAGCACTTTTCCGATGGTGATGCTGATGGTTGAGATGATGATGTTGGCTCTGGTCAGACCCAATACGATGGTGATAGCACTTCCCAATATCGGGATGAAGGCGAAGAAGCCCATCCAGGCACCACGACCCGCCATGAATCTTTCAGCCTGGTCGAGTTTCTCTTTCTTTACGTGCAGATATTTCTCTATCCACTCCATCTTTCCGAGTCTTCCCACGCCATAATTAAACAGTGAGCCCAGCACGTTTCCTATGCTGCCATATATCACGAGCGGAATCGGGTCCAATCCTGCCGCCTGCAAGCCCGACATCACCACCTCACTGCTGAAGGGGAAGAAACTGCCGGCAAGGAAGGCGGACACAAACATACCCCAATAGCCCCAGTTGATTAAAAAGTCTATCATGTAACTCATTGAATATTATTTATATGTTTATCGCTTGCATCAGTATCGTTTCAGGGATGAAAATGTTATATAATAAAATCAGTACCACGATAACCAGCATCGAGATAAACATGATGTTCGTAATCTTACCACGGGTGAAGGTGATGAAGTGAGCCACGAGTGGCGCTGTATTCACAATCATGATGCCGCCGAGCTCCTTGATATGCTGAGGCTGCAGTATGATGAATGCCAGACTCACGAAGTTCACCATGGTGAAGGTGTCGTAGATCATTCTCGTGCGAATCTTGTCGGCGTATGACGTGTGCAGGAAGTGGATGGAACCGATGACGCCCAGGATGGTAAGGAACACCAGATTCACTAACTCATGGTCGGTAACTTGCGAATAGTCGAACAGTTCCTTGTAGTTCACGAACTCCAAAAAATGGTTTGCCAGACCCTGCATATTGTCGGTGTATGCATAGTAACCCGCTGAGAACCAGTAGGGCATCACCACACCGATGATAGATGCAAAGAAGTTGCGGATGCTGAATGAATTGGTAAATACCATCATCATCAGCCAGAGTACAGGCAGGAAATAGCCTATCTGGATGAAGACCATCGAGGCGAGACCGATGCAGAAGAAGGCATAGAAAGTCCAGCCCGACGACTGCTTGTCCTGATAACCGTTCCAGATGATGAGATAGAAGGCGATGAAGCACATCGTCACGATGCTTGCCTTGAACGATGGCGCAGGCAGACTGGTCATGGTGATGAATACCAGGAAACTGCACGAAACCATGCGGCTGTAGGTGCGCATCAGGGAATTATGGTTGTTGAGCTCTACCATCAGCAGGGTAGAGATGATGGTAAAGGCAAACTGTACCCAGATATTGGATACCAAAAAACCTACAGCAACCCATACCAAGGCGGCAAGGGTTGCTGTGATAGGTAAAGCGTAGCGGCTTGACGCTACTTTATTTTGAAAAGTTTTCTTTCTTAACATCTATATTAGTGTTTAGTGATTAATGTTTAATTTTTACTTCTGAAGTAAACGATAAGGCATCTGCCTAATTAATCATTAATCACTACTAATTAAACATTACTTAAAGGTCCTGTCCGATATCAGAACGGAAGTACTTGTCAGTGAACTGAATCTTCTGTGCCTCGGCAAAGCTCTTCTTCAGGGCTTCTTCCTTGTCCTTGCCGTAGCTGCTTACGCAGATGACACGACCACCATTGGTTACTACCTCGCCATCCTTCATCGCTGTGCCAGAGTGGAATACCACTGAGCCTTCCACGTCGTTGATACCCTTGATAGGATAACCCTTCTTGTAAGCCTCTGGATAACCGCCGCTTACGAGCATTACACAGACTGCAGCACGCTCGTCAAACTCGATGCTGCGCTTGTCCAGATCGCCGGCAGCTACACCCTCGAAGAGATCCACGATGTCGCTCTTCAGGCGGAGCATCACGCTCTCAGTCTCTGGGTCGCCCATACGACAGTTGTACTCAATCACCATTGGCTCGCCCTCTACGTTAATCAATCCGAAGAAGATGAAGCCCTTGTAGTCGATGTTCTCCTTGGCAAGACCCTCAACGGTAGGACGGATGATGCGCTCATCCACCTTCTGCATCCACTCCTTGGTAGCGAATGGCACAGGGGTAACACTACCCATACCGCCGGTGTTCAGACCGGTATCGTGCTCGCCGATGCGCTTGTAATCCTTAGCCTCAGGCAGAATCTTGTAGTTCTTGCCGTCGGTCAATACGAATACAGAGCACTCAATGCCGCTGAGGAATTCCTCGATGACTACGCGTGCAGAAGCGTTGCCGAACATACCGCCGAGCATCTCCTTGAACTCTTTCTTAGCCTCTTCCAGGGTAGGGAGGATGAGAACGCCCTTACCGGCGCACAAACCGTCAGCCTTCAATACATAAGGAGCCTTCAGTGTCTCCAGGAATTTCAAGCCTTCCTCTACGTGCTCGCCGTCGAAAGTCTCATACTGGGCAGTAGGGATGTTGTGACGCTTCATAAACTGCTTGGCGAAGTCCTTGCTGCCTTCCAGTACGGCGCCAGCCTTTGATGGACCGATTACAGGGATGTTCTGGGTGCGAGGATCGTTCTTGAAGTCATCGTAAACACCCTTTACCAATGGGTCTTCAGGACCAACTACCACCATATCAACGCCATTCTCCACTGTGAAGTTCTTCAGAGCCTCAAAGTCATCGGCCTTGATATCAACGTTCTCGCCGACATTCTGTGTACCGGCATTACCAGGAGCGATAAAGAGTTTCTCACACTTCTCGCTCTGAGCGATTTTCCATGCTAAGGCGTGCTCGCGGCCACCGCCTCCTAACAATAAAATTTTCATTTGCTGTAAGTTATTGTTTGTTATTTCAAATAATCGAAGAAATAGTTGCTGATGCGCTCATGCAGATGAGTGCTCTGATGGCCTCTCATGTTGTGAGGCTCGCCAGGATAGACGAAGAAGTCGGGCTGGGTACCGGCTGCGATACATGCCTTCAGGAAGGTGAGGCAGTGCTGTGGCACTACGGTCACGTCGTTCAGACCCTGGATAATCTGCAACTTGCCCTTCAGGTTCTTGGCCTGATAGAGCAGGGATATCTTCTTGTAACCCTCTGGGTTGGTCTGTGGGGTATCCATATAGCGCTCGCCATACATCACCTCGTACCAGTGCCAGTCGATAACCGGACCGCCGGCTACGCCTACCTTGAATACATCTGGATAGTTGGTCATCAATGAGATGGTCATGAATCCGCCGAAGCTCCAGCCGTGTACGCCAATCTTGTCGGCATCAACGTAAGGCAGGGTCTTCAGATACTCCACACCCTTCATCTGGTCCTTCATCTCCACTTGACCCAGATGGCGGAAGGTAGCCTGCTCGAAAGCCTTGCCACGGTTCTCGCTGCCACGGTTGTCGAGAATGAAGAGCAGATAGCCCTTTTCTGCCATGTAGGTTTCCCAGCCACGGCTGCTGTAGTTCCAGCGGGCATCCACATTGTGGGCGTGAGGTCCACCATATACATATATAATGGTAGGATACTTCTTGTTTGGGTCGAAGTTCACCGGCTTCACCATTCTCCAGTAGAGGTCGGTCTCTCCGTCATCAGCCTTGATGGAACCGCAGCTGTACTCCGGCACGTTGTAGCCCTTCCATGGGTTCTCGGCTGTGAAGTAGGCGGTGCGCTTGCCGTTTTCGGTGTTCACGATGGCAATCTTGCGAGGCACGGTTGGAGTAGAGTAGTTATCATAGATAAACTGTCCGTTCTCGCTCAGGGTAGCGTTGTGCCAGCCCTTGCCGCAATCGTCCATCATGGCACGCTTGCCGCTCTTGGTATCCACCACGAAGATGTTTCGCTGGATAGGCGAGCTTTCGTTTGATGCGATAATGATGCTTTTGCGCTTGGCGTTGAAGCCGAGCACTTCCATCACCTCCCATTTGCCGGAAGTCAACTGCTTGATTTCGAGCGATTCCGTGTTGCTTGCCATACGGCTGCCGTGCTTACCAAGGGTGCAGAGATAGAGGTGGTTGTAGCCATCCTTGCGGCTCTGCATGATGAAGCTGTTGCTGTCCCAAGGCAGGAACTGGATTGGGTGGCAAGGCTCCACATATTTCTCGTCGGTCTCACGATACAGTTCGCCAGTCTTCTCGCCAGTCTCTGCGCTGTAGGCAGTAAGGCGACAGTCGTTCTGGTCGCGGTTCAGCTCAAACATATAGATGGTCTTGCTGTCCGGGCTCCATGCGATGTTGGTGAAGTAGCGGTCTGTTGGGTCGCCAGCCTTCAGATAGATGGTCTTGCCGGTCATGCAGTCGAACACGCCCACGGTTACCTTGTGCGAAGTTTCGCCCGTCATCGGATACTTGTCTGGTGCAGGCTTGGCGCAGCAGGTCTCGGTCTCTGGATGATTGAAGTAATCAATCTCCGGGATATCCACCTGCGGATAATCCGTCACCATGCTCTGATCCATGCGATAGAAGGCGAGCAGTTCGCCGTTAGGGCTCCAGAAGGTACCCTTGCTGATGCCGAACTCATCGCGGTGAACACTCTGACCATAAACGATTTCTCGGCTGCCATCCTTTGATATCTGGAAATCGTGCGATTTCTTCTCTCGGGTCATGGCATTGTTGGTTACGTCGAAGGTACGCACATAGAGGTTGCTGCCCTTCAGATAAGCAAAGGCATTCTGCTGGGCGTTCGCCTCCAGCAGGTTTCCGCCGTCAGCAAACTCCATCTCGCTCACCAGCTTATGCTTCTTGAAGTCGATGGTGTAGGTCTTGCTGCCGTTGTTCACCATCACGATGCTCTTTCCTGCAAAAGGGAACTGAGCGTTGTAGAGGGCTCTTACCTTGATGTCCTTGGTAGGAGCAATCCACTGGTTGATATCGTTGATGCCGAAGAGTTTGGTCTCTTTGCCGGTAGTCTTGTTCACGAGATAGCAAGCCTCCACGTCCTGGCGGATGAGTTCATTTCCCCACCAGGTGCACCAGCGGTTCTTTGCCACCATGTTGCGATAGTTGTTGCCGCCGAAGTTCAAATCCTCCAGGGTGAAGGTTTTCTCGCCCTTCTGCGCCGGAACAACGCCCTGCGCCTGTATATCGGTTGCATTCATAGCCATCATGGAAATCATAGCAGCGAAAGATAATTTATAAATTGAATTCTTCAGATTCATCATTGTTTTTTCTTGTCTTTTTTATTTCTAGTGACACTGCGTTTTACAGTGTCACTAGACTTATCTATCTGATAACTAAGATTTTATCTTTAGCGACGCTGCGTTTTACCGTGTCGCTAGAAATTCTTAATCCTCGTCATCAAAGTCGGTGTCGAAGCTAGGTTGGCTGCCACGCTTTCCTCCGAAGTCCTTGCCACCACGGCGGTCGCCCTTGAAGCCACCGCGCTTGTCGCCCTTCTCGAAACGCTTGCCGTCGCGCTTTCCTCCGAAGTCTCTGCCACCACGGCGGTCGCCCTTGAATCCGCCACGCTTGTTGTCACGCTCGTCACGATCGCCACTGCGCTTGCCTCCGAAGCTGCGGCCGCCCTTGCGGTCATCATCCTCATCGTTGCGTCTTCCGGCACCCACACGTGGGCGTCCGCCACGGCGAATCTCATTGCGGCGCTTCTCGAAGTCCTCCAGGCGATGGCTGTGGAACTGGAAGCTGCGGATATCAGCATCCTCGTTCTCAGTCTCCTCGTTCACACGCTTCTTGAACTCGCGCTCCTTCTTGAAACGGTGCTTCTGCGCCATCTCGCTCTTCTCGCGCTCAGTCTTCACGATACCGCCCTCAGAGCGGAACTCCTTCATCTTGCCATCGAACATCACGTACTTGCGGAACTCGCACTCCAGACTTCCGTTATATACCGGAATCTTGATAGATGGCTTCAAGCCAATCTGCTCGAAGCACTCCTCACGGTAGCTCAATACCCAAGCCTCGTTGCCGGCGAAGGCACGCTTGAAGCGCTCGCCAATCATCTTGTAGGTATTCAGCAGGTTAGGGGTAGAGATACGCTCGCCGTAAGGAGGGTTCATCACGATGATGCTCTTCTCGGCAGGCTGGGTGAAGTCCTTGAAGTCCTGCTGGGCGATGGTGATATCCTTGCTCAGTCCGGCAGCACGCACGTTGAGGTTGGCTGTGTTCACCGCCTTCATATCTACATCATATCCGTAGATGTGGTGCTCGAACTCACGCTCCTGAGAGTCGTCGTTATAGATCATGTCGAAGAGATCCTGGTCGAAATCGTTCCACTTCTCAAAGGCAAACTCCTTGCGGAATACACCAGGAGAGATGTTGCGGGCGATGAGGGCAGCCTCGATGGCGATGGTTCCCGAACCGCACATTGGATCAATGAAGTCGCATTCGCCCTTCCAGCCGGTCATCAGGATCATACCTGCAGCGAGAACCTCGTTCAGAGGTGCCTCTACCTGCTCCTGACGGTAGCCACGGCGGTGCAGACTCTCGCCGCTTGAGTCGAGACTCAGCGTAGCCTTATCCTCAGCAATATGGATGTTGAGGCGGATGTCAGGGTTAGAAACGCTGATGTTAGGACGTGTGCCCTGCTTCTCGCGGAACCAGTCCACGATGGCATCCTTTACCTTGTAAGTCACGAAGCGTGAGTTGCGGAACTCCTCAGAATAGACCACTGAATCTACCGAGAAAGTCTTCTTCACGTCTAAGATGTCATCCCACTTGATCTTCTGAATCTCGTCGTACACCTCCTCGGCAGAACGTGCCTTGAAGTGCTTGATAGGTTTCAAGATACGGATGGCTGTGTGCAACTGGAAGTTAGCACGATACATCATTTCCTTGTCGCCTGTGAAAGATACCATGCGGCGACCTATTTGTACATTGTTAGCACCCAGTTGGGTGAGCTCCTCAGCCAAGACTGGCTCCAGACCCATAAAGGTCTTGGCAATGAGTTCAAATTCCTGTTCCATTATTGAATTCTATATCTAATAAACTTTGTTTTTCTTTTCTATATTTCTTTGTTTTCGGCTTCATATCCTTGGTCACCCACACGTTGGCACCCACGATGCAGCCTTCGCCGATGGTGATTCTGCCCAGGATGGTGGCGTTGGCATACACGATGACGTCGTCTTCCAGGATAGGGTGGCGAGGGATTCCCTTGATAGGGTTGCCGTCCTTGTCCAGCGGGAAACTCTTGGCTCCCAGGGTGACACCCTGATAAAGTTTCACGTTGTTGCCGATGATGCAGGTGGCACCGATAACCACACCCGTGCCGTGGTCGATGGTGAAATGGTGGCCGATGGTAGCCTCCGGATTGATATCGATACCCGTCTCCGAGTGTGCCAGCTCCGTCATCATTCTTGGGATGAGTGGCACGCCGAGCTTGTTCAGAACATGGGCGATGCGATAGTTGGTTATCGCCTTGATTACGGGATAGCACGAGATGATTTCTCCGTGGCTCATCGCTGCCGGGTCGCCGTTGTAGGCAGCCTCCACGTCGGTGGCGAGAATCTTGCGGAGGTTAGGAAATTCCATGATGGCTTTGGCGGCGATGACGCCTGCCTTGGCACGCTGGTGCTGCAGCTCAGCCTGAGTTTCCGTTTCGCAGTCGTTGGCGAAGCAGAGTCCGGCGAGAATCTGCTCAGCGAGCATCTCGTAGAGTTTTTCTACTCTTACTCCGATATGATATTTGATGGTTGAGATATTGACGGAAGAGTTTCCGAAATATCCCGGAAAGAGGATAGAACGAGACAGATTGATGATGTCTTCGAGCGCCTTGCCCGAAGGAAGTGGATTTCCGTCTCGATGCTGATGGAAGAGACCCTTCAATGATTCGGCGCTTGAAAGCTCGTCGATAGTCTCTGTCAGCTGATGAGTTAATGTATCTTTACTCATGTTCTTAATGTATCAATAAAATTCGAGTGCAAAGATACGATTAATTTCTTGAACTGCAAAGAAATAAAGGAGCTTTTTTGGATTTTTTTGTAGAAATGGAAAGATGGAGCGGGGAAAGTGGGGGTGGAGACAAACGTAAAAACGAAAAACTATCTTGACATATCCCTGAATGCACTCCAAGCTATCGGAACCGCCACGAGGAAGGAGCAGACATCTGCCCACGCCTGGCACATTTCTACACCCAGCAAGCCGAAGAAATGAGGGAGGATGAAGATGAGCGGAATGAAGAACAGTCCGCTTCGGGCTGCCGCCACGATATTGGCACGGATAGGCTTGCGGATGGTTTGCATCAGCATGTTGGTGAGAACGATGGTGGCTACCAGCGGAAAACTGATTACCTGCCACTTCAGGGCTACGGAACCCACGGCTACCACATGAGGGTCATCACGGAAAAGTTCGATGATCTGCTCTGAGAAGATGAAGCCGATGACGGCACATACTGCCAGGAACACCGTGCCGCATTTGATGCAAAAATAGTAGGCTTCCTTCACTCGGGAGTACAGTTTGGCTCCATAGCAGAAACCGCAGAGGGGCTGGAATCCCTGTCCCAGACCAATGACAACGGCATAGGTGAAGAAGGAAATTCTTGTTACAATACTCATGCCCGCAATGGCCGCATCGCCATAGGCTCCTGCCGCCACATTCAGCACCAGGGTGGCGATGCTTCCCAAGCCCTGTCTTGACAAGGATGGGGTGCCGCCAAAGATGATTTCCTTGGCGTATGCCTTGGTTGGCGTGAAGTTGCGAAGATGAATCCGGATGTTCTGTCCCTTGTGCGTCATCCAGAAAAGCATGGCGCATCCGAAGCACTGGCTGATGAGGGTGGCGATGGCGGCTCCTGTGATGCCTAAGGCAAAATAAATGATGAGCAACGGGGCAAGAATCAGATTGAGCAATACGCCCGACATGATGCCCTTCATGGCATACATTGCGTTGCCTTGAAAGCGCATTAAGTTATTGAGCGTTAATGATGTAGTCATAAAAGGAGCACCCAGCAGGATGATGCCCAGATAGCGCTCTGTATAGGGTTGGATGGTAGGTGTTGAACCCAAAAGAATGCAGAGCGGTGTAAGGAATATTTGTCCTAGAACGGCAATAACGAGACCCGTAAGAAAACTCAGCACGAAGCCTGTTGCAGCCATCTTCTTCGCCTTCTCTTCCTCTTTGGCGCCCAGCATGCGGGAGATGTAGTTTCCTGATCCGTGACCATAGAAGAAACCCACAGCCTGAATCACCGCCATCATGGCAAACGATACGCCCACGGCAGCCACGCTCTGGGTGTTGATGCTGCCCACGAAATAGGTGTCGGCGAGGTTGTACATACTCGTCGACAACATGCTGATGATGGTAGGAATCGCCATCGTGAAAACCACCCTGTGCACGGGGGCATGGGTGAGGAAAGTATAATTATCTCTCGTTTTCTTCATATTTTCCGAAACTACTTTTTCTATCAGAATTGCCAAATTCAGTGTGCAAAGGTACTGTTTTATTTTCTTTTGAACTAAATATTCGGGCATTTTAACTATCTATTTGAAAAAAAATCTGCTATTAGTTGGCAGAGTAGAAAAAAACTCGTAATTTTGCAGCGGTTTTCTCTTATACATTAATTAAAAAGAGATGAAGTCCATTGATTTAAGTGAGATGAACTCCATTGATTTAAAAGAGATGAACTCTATTAATTGATAAGAGATAAATGCCGTTTTTAAGAAATAGAAAAAGAAAAATAGATAGTTAAATGAGTGATATAAAAATCGTACCGGTTACCACCAAGAAGGGGTTGAGGGCTTTCATCCAGTTCTATTACGACCTCTATAAGGGGAATAAATTTGCTGTGCCCTTCCTGCGGCTTGACGAATGGAATACGCTGAGCAAGGACAAAAATCCGGCTTTCGAATTCTGCGATGCTCAGTATTTCCTGGCCATCGACTACAGTGTGCCGAAGGTGGTGGGTAGAGTGGCTGCCATCATCAACCACCGTGCCAACGAGCAATGGAACAAGAAGCAGGTGCGCTTCGGCTGGCTTGACTTCATCGACGATATGGAGGTATCGTGCAAGTTGCTGGATGCCGTTGCTGATTGGGGAAGAGAACACAAGATGGAAGAGATGGTGGGACCGCTCGGATTCACCGATATGGATAGAGAAGGTATGCTGATAGAGGGCTTTCACGAGAAATCTACCATGTACGTGAACTACAATTATCCTTACTATCCGCAGCACATCGAAGGCTTCAATCTCCTGAAGAAAGACAACGACTGGGTGGAATATCGCATCAAGGTGCCTGAGGTGACACCGCCGAAATTCGCCAAGACTGCCGAAATGATAGAGAAGCGATACAACCTGCACGTGCGTAAGTTTACCAAGAACGAACTGGTGAAGCAGGGCATGGGCAGAGAGGTGTTCCACATCGTGAACGAGACCTACAAGGACCTCTACGACTTCCAGCAGCTCACCGAGAAGCAGATTGATGGTTATGTGGATTCCTACATCAAGATAGCCGATACGAACCTTATCACCGGTGTGGTGGATGGCAACGATAACAACCGCCTGATAGGCTTCGGTGTATCCTTCCCGTCGCTCACCGATGCCCTGCAGAAAATAGGCAACGGCAAGCTGCTGCCTTGGGGCTGGTGGCAGATAGTGAAGGCTCTGAAATTGCACAAGACCGACACCGTAGACCTGGTTCTCATCGGCGTGCTGCCGGAATATCGTAGCAAGGGTGCCAATGCCCTGATTTTTGCCGACCTCATCGAGCAATATCACCGCTACGGCTTCAAGTGGGCAGAGGCGATGCCGCAGATGGAAACCAACAAGGGCGTACAAAGCCAGTGGCAGTATCTGGAGAGCGTGCAGCATCGCCGCCGCCGCTGCTACAAACAGAAATTATAAACTGAACTTCAGCATGTTCTGAAACATGCCATACTTGAATAAAGCATGTTCCAAAAACATGCCATACTTGAATAAAAAAGGAAAAATAGAATGAGATTTGCAGTTATTGCCGCAGGCGAGGGAAGCCGACTGGCACAGGAGGGTGTGGAACAGCCTAAACCATTGGTGCCATTGTGTGGCGAACCCATGATAGAGCGCCTTTTGCGCATCTTCGTAGATTGCGGTGCCACGGAAATTGTTGTGATTGTCAACGAATGGAGCACAGCGGTGCGTGAACATCTGGAGCAGATGCAGTTGCCAGTGCCTTTGCGCCTGGTGATGAAGACCACTCCTAGTTCCATGCACAGTCTGCATGCCCTCTCGCCTTATCTCAGGGGCGAGCGTTTCTGTCTCACCACCGTGGATACCATCTTCCGTGAGGAGGAGTTCAAAAAGTATATCCGTTACTTTCAGAATGCGAAAGATATTGACGGATGTATGGCTGTTACACCATACGTGGACGATGAAAAACCGCTGTGGGTTGGCGTGGAGAAGCAGGCGGATACCGAGGGTGCCAGTCTGCTCGACAAGCAGGGTTCCCACAAGAAGCCTAGCATCACGGGCTTCCACGACAAGCAGGAGGGCGATGACCATCTGATTTCGGGTGGCATCTATTGCCTGGGCGACAAGGCGCTGGATGTGCTCGACCATTGCATGGAGCAGGGCATGAGCCGCATGCGCAACTTCCAGCGCCAGCTGGTGGTGGAGGGCTTGAAGCTGGAGGCTTATCCTATCAACAAGATTCTGGATGTTGACCACAAGGAAGATATCGCCAAGGCTGAGGCCTTTATCCATCCGCTGGAGGGTAAGACCCTGGTGGGCGTGTGCCGTGGCAACGAGTTTTCGCCTAATTGCGTGGATAACGATGCTGCCATCATGAACGCTGTGAAAGAGCAGCTAGAGGCGCTGGGAGCGCAGGTGATGCTGATGTGTGAGAAGGAGTTCTGCCGCAAGGCTGCCGTGTTGGAGAGAGCCTACGGATGGCCTCGCTGCCGTGTAGCCGTGGGCGTGGATGGCTTCTTCTCGATGGCACGCAGCAAGCAGGCGTTGGATGTGCTGGGCAGAATTGAGGAAGAAGGTGTGCTGGTGGTGAACTCCAGCCTGGGTGTGAACCGCTGCATCCGCCGCATCATGACCGAGCGTTTCATCGCCGGAGGCATCGCTACTCCCGAGAGCCGCATCATCGGCAGAAACGGGGAGATGGTGAAGGATATCCACTATCCTTGCTGGCTGAAGCGTGGCGACGGCTGTGCGCAGCAGAAGGAGGATACCTGCTATGTGCAGAACGAGCAGGAGGCTGAGGCGCTGCTGAAGAATTTCTGGCTGCGCGGCATTACTTCGGTGGTGGTGAACGAGCATCTGAAGGGCGACCTCATCAAGTTCTATGGCGTATCGGGCACCGATTTCTTCTATTGGTTCTATCCTTCGAAATGCGGTCATCGTTCCAAGTTCGGTTTGGAGGTGATCAATGGTGATGCGCAGGGCATCGCCTTCGATGCCGATGCCTTGAAGGCTGAGGCTGACAAGGCTGCTGATATGCTAAGTGTGCCAGTATATGGCGGCGACTGCGTGGTAGGCGAGGATGGCAGCGTGAAGATTATCGACTTCAACGACTGGCCTAGCTTTGCGCCATGCCGTGATGAGGCTGCGTTCTATATCGCCACAAAAATGATACAGGAATAACAAAATAAAAAAGATATAGGAATAACAAAATAAAGATATAGGAAAAAATAGGAATTAAAAATAAAAAAGATGAATCAGGAATTTAAGGCTTCTCTGAAATCAGCGGATACCGAGGAGCACATTGATATTTATTTCTATCGTCCCATTGGCTACCAGTGGGCACGATTCTTCCGCATGCTTCACGTCACCCCAAATGTGGTGACCATTCTTTCCATCTTCCTCGGCGTAGGAGCGGGCATCTGCTTCTATTTCGACGATTTGGCAATCAACATCTTGGGCATCTTCTTGCTCATCTGGGCAAATGTTTATGACAGTTGCGACGGACAGTTGGCACGTCTTACCAACCAGAAGAGTGCCCTGGGCAGAATCCTGGATGGTGCTGCTGGCGACTTCTGGTTTGTCAGCATCTACTTTGCCATCTCTTTCCGCCTGATGCCGGAATGGGGCTGGAAAATCTGGGCACTCTGCATCGTTGCCGGTTTCGGTTGCCATGCCATTCAGAGCCGTCTTGCCGACTACTACCGCCAGATTCACCTCTTCTTCCTGAAAGGTAAGGAGGGCAGCGAACTGGATGATGCCAGCAAGCAGGTGGAACTGTGGAAGCAGATGAAATGGAAGAAGGAGCCTGTGCAGAAACTCTTCCAGTTCTTTTACAAGAACTATACCTTGGGACAGGAGCGAGATACGCCTATCTTCCAGATATTCAAGAGAAATCTGCGCGAAAGATATCCGCAGCAGTTGCCTGAGCAGTTGCGTGCCGACTTCCGTGCAGGTAGTCTTCCATTGATGAAATTTGCCAACGTTCTTACCTTCAACTGGCGCAGCATCACGCTGTTTGTATCCATATTGATAGGTGAGCCATGGCTCTATCCAGCAGTCGAGATTACCGTGTTCAGTCTGATTTTCTTCTATATGCGAGGAACCCACGAGCGCCTTTGTCTGAAGCTCAACCAGAAGGTTCTGAAGGGAGGGTATGAGGCATAAAATCGTATCTTATGAATAATAAATTCAGAAATATTTTTATGGCGTTCGGAATCATCGCCATTATCATCATGCTCTGCACGATGGATATGGACTATACCGATATCTGGCGCTATCTGAAGCAGGCGGGCATCTATTTCCCGCTGATTCTCGGTTTGTGGCTCGTTATCTATTGGGTGAACACCTGTTCCTGGTGGCTTATCATCAACGACGAGGGCAGGGTGAAGGGGCTGTCGTTCTGGCGAGTGTATAAGCTCACCGTGAGCGGATTCGCCCTGAACTATACCACGCCTTGCGGACTGATGGGCGGCGAACCTTACCGCATCATGGAGCTGAAGCCGTTTACGGGTGTGAGCAAGGCAACATCATCGGTGATTCTCTACGTGATGATGCACATCTTCTCGCATTTCTGGTTCTGGTTCTTGTCGGTATTTCTTTATGTAGCTTTGTATCCCGTAGGGGTATCGATGGGCATTATGCTGGGTGTTATCGCAGCCTTCTGCATGCTTGCCATCTATTTCTTCGTAAGAGGTTACAAGACGGGAATGGCACAGAAGGGCATCCGCCTTCTTACCCATATTCCTTTTGTGAAGAACTGGGCAAGGAGATTTGAGCAGGAAAAACAGGATACCTTGGAGCAGATTGATTCGCAGATAGCCTTACTGCATGGTCAGCACAAGCGCACGTTCTATGCCTCTCTTTCCTTTGAGGTGATGGCAAGGGTGTTGCAGAGCTTGGAAATTTATCTGATTCTGAAGGCGTTTGCTGCAGATATCAGCATAGCAGACAGTATTCTGATTCTCGCCTTTTCATCGCTCTTCAGTAACCTCATCTTCTTCTCTCCGATGCAGTTGGGCGCCCGAGAGGGTGGCTTGGCGTTGGCGGTGGATGGTCTGCATCTTACGGGCGCCTTGGGCGTATACACGGGTCTTATCACCCGCATCCGTGAGCTGGTATGGATAGCTATCGGCATCCTGCTCATCAAGGTAGGAAACAAGGACCTGAAGCAGATTCAGGCGGAATACGAGGAAGAGCAGAAGCGCAAGCAGAAAACCAATTAATAAAGGAAAAAATGAAGAAACTAGATATAAAAGGAATTATCTTTGACTATGGCGGTACGCTCGATACCAGGGGCGACCACTGGTCGGAAGTGCTGTGGCAGGGCTATGAGCACTTCGGCATCGGTGTGGCTGCTGATGAAGAGGTGGAGCCAGGAGTGAGTATCCACAAGCAGGCTTTCCGCGATGCCTATGTGTATGGCGAGAGAGCCCTGGCGGTGAACCCTATCGTGACACCAGATTTCCATTTCGAGGATATTCTCAGAGAAAAACTGATTCTGGAATTGAAATTCCTGGCAGGAAAGGAGTTGCTGGAGACCGGAAAGGATGATGCAGAGAAGCAGGCGAAGCTTGGAAATGATTCAGATGCATCTTCAGAAAGTCTTTTGCTCTCCCTTTCCGATTCTGAAATCCATCAGATTGCGGTGGATATGGCGCATTACATTAATGCCAAGACCTTGGATTTATTGCAAGAGAACAAGCAGGTATTGGAGCATCTGAAGCAGGCGGGTTATCCGATGGTGCTCGTTTCCAACTTCTATGGCAACATCAACCAGGTGTTGAAGGATGCGGAGATTGACGGGTATTTCAAGGATGTGATAGAATCTGCTGTGGTGGGCGTCCGCAAACCGAACCCGGCCATCTTCGCCCTGGGCGTGTGTGCCTTGGATTTGCCAGCCTCTCAGGTATTGGTGGTGGGCGATACCTACGGCAAGGATATCATCCCTGCCCACAAGCTGGGTTGCCATACCCTTTGGATCAAGGGATTGCAGTGGGAGGAGAAGCAGGTGGACGAATCCATCCCCGATGGAATCATCCGAAAACTATCAGAAATGGAGGAATTTCTGAAAATCTCATAAAAAACTGAAATATATAATCGGTTTTTCATCGAAATTCAGAGATTATTTATAACTTTGCAGCCCGAAAACCAGTATGAATTAATAACGGGCTGCAAGCCCCTATATATAATAAAGGTAATGAAAGGTATTAAAAAATTGTATTTGATGCTCATCCTCTTCATGGTTTCTACCCTGCAGATGATGGCGCAGCAGAAGATAACGGGAAGGGTCATCGATGATGATGGCTTTGCGGTGCCTTATGCAAGTGTGCAGTACAAGGGCCACAAGATCGGCGTGTCTAGTGATGGAGAAGGTAAGTTCACCATCGAGAAGCATCCTGCATGGGTGCTCACCGTGAGCGCGCTGAGCTACAAAACCCAGACCGTGAAGATTGACGAGAAGACCAACTTCATTGAGGTGAAACTCAAGGATGATACCCATAAACTGGGCGAAGTGGTCGTGAAATCGAAGAAAGGCAGATACAAGCGCAAGGATAATCCTGCCGTGGAACTCATGCGCCGTGTCATCGCTGCCAAGAAGAAGAGCGACCTGAGCAACCATGATTATTATCAATATGATAAATATCAGAAAATCACCCTCGCCCTCAACGACCTGAGCAAGGAACAGCTGGAGAGCAAGTTCTTCAGCAAGCGACAGTATCTGCTCGACCAGGTGGAGACTTCGCCTTACAACGGCAAGCTCACCCTGCCTGTAAGCATCGACGAGACCGTTTCGCAGCACATCTACCGCAAGGATCCGAAGACTGAGAAGGATATCATCAAGGGTCAGCAGAGCAATGGTATCGGACAGGTAATCCAGACTGGAGAGATCCTGAACACAGCCCTGAAGGAAGTGTTCACCGACGTGGATATCTACGACGACTATGTGCGCCTGCTGCAGTATCCGTTCCCATCACCTATCGGCAAAACTGCCATCAGCTTCTACCATTATTATATAGAAGACACGGTGTATGTGGAGCGCGACCTGTGCTATCACCTGCAGTTTATCCCAGCCAACAGTCAGGACTTCGGCTTCCGTGGCGAGCTCTATGTGCTTGCCGACAGCAGTCTGCACGTGAAGAAATGTAATCTCTATATGCCTCACAATTCCGACGTGAACTGGGTGAAGGATATGAAGATAGAGCAGGAATATACCAAGCTCGACAATGGCGAGTGGGTACTCACCAAGGACGATATGATAGCAGAGATGCACATGAATAAGCTGCTGCAGGACCTGCTGGTGGTGCGCAATACGCGACTCACCGACTATGCCTTCGATCCGCTGCCTAAGATGCTCTTCAAGGGTAAGGCGAAGGTAAGGCACGATATGGATGCCATGAACCGAGATGAGGCTTATTGGAACAAATACCGACAGGTGGACCTGACCAAGAGTGAATCGTCGATGGATAGCTTTATCCATCGCATGGAGAACTCCAAGGGCTTTAAATATATCATCTTCGGCATCCGTGCGCTGATGGAGAACTATGTGGAGGTGGCTCATAAGAACCAGAAGGACGACAAGCGAAGCATCTTCGACTTGGGTCCGGTGAATACCTTCATCTCCAACAACTTCGTGGATGGCTTGCGCCTGCGCCTCGCCGGTCGTACGATGGCTGCCTTGAATCCTCACCTCTTCTGGGATGGTTATGGGGCATACGGTACGAAGAGTCATGAATGGTACTACGGTCATATCTTCACCTATTCGCTGAATAAGAAGAAGAACAGTCCGTTCGAGTTCCCGATGCGCAAGTTCACCTTCGAGGTGGGGCATGATATTACCTCGCCTTCGGATGATAACCTGCTGCACAACAAGGACAACCTGTTTATGACCATCCGTGCCACCACGCAGGACCAGATGTATCTGTATCAGCGCCAGAAACTGGGTTTCACCTACGAGACCGATTGGGGCTTCCGCTTCGATACGAGCATCAGGTGGCAGAGCAACCGCCCTGTGGGCCATCTTCATTATTTCAAGCTCGACGGCACGGAAGTGAAGAAGATTCGCACCACAGAGGCCACCGTGGGCATTGACTACAACCCGGGTGTCACCTACGTGAACACCAAGCAGCAGCGATTGCCTATCAACCTGGATAGTCCGGAACTGATGCTCTCGCACACCATGGGACTGGATGGCTTCATGGGCGGTCAGTATCAGAGCAACATCACCCGCCTGGGCATCTACAAGCGCCAGTGGCTGGGCAGCTTCGGCTATGTGGATTTCAATATCGTGGGTAAAATGCAGTGGAACAAGGTGCCATTCACCATGCTCGTCCAGCCACCAGTCAACCTCTCTTACTTTGAGCAGGAGGCAACCATCAGTATGATGAAAGACTGGGAGTTCCTCAGCGACCGCCAGGTGTTCTGGTCGGTGGCCTGGGATATGAACGGCAAGCTCCTGAACCGCATTCCGCTGATCAAGAAGTTGAAGTGGCGTGAATACGTGGCAGTGAAGGGAGTCTGGGGACAGTTGACTGACAAGAACAATCCGGTGAAGAATCCTACGGATGACGTCATCTTCCAGTTCCCTAACAATTCCTATACCTTCGGCAATACGCCATATTGGGAATTTGTGGCAGGTGTGCACAACATCTTCAAGTTCTTTGGAATCGATTATGTGCGCCGCTTGAACTACTTAGACCACGCCAACGTGGATAAGTGGGGTATCCGCTTCGGATTCCTCATGACATTCTAAAAAAAGACGATGTTGATACCTAGCGTTTTGCTAGGTATCTAGAAACAGATAAGTTTGCTGTGGCGTTTCTGCCATGGCAAACTTTTTATAAAAACAGGTCATATAAGAGATAGAAGAGAGTATAACAACATAAAAGAATAGGAGAATTGAATCATGAAAATTCTGTTAGCAGACAAGCAGGACATCACGCGCGCTGGACTGACCTACGTGATAGAGAAAATGGAAGGGTTTGAGACCAAGTACGTGGAAGACAAGACGGAGCTGATGCTCGCCTTGAAAGAGAACGAGGATACGGTAGTGATATTAGACTACACGCTCTTCGACATCAATGATGCCGCCGAGCTTCTCATCCTCAACCAGCGTTTCCCCTATACCCGATGGCTTTTGTTCAGTGAAGATTTGAGTACCGACTTCGTGAAGGTGCTCATTGCTAGCAGCAGCATGTTTAGTGTTCTTCTTAAGGAGAGTCCGATGATGGAGATTAAGGAGGCTATCCGTTTCTGCGTGGCAAGCAACCGCTTTGTCTGCCAGCGCATGATGGAGGTTCTGTTGGCTCCCGTGCAGCAGGAGCCGGAAGAGAAGGTGAACCTTACCAAGACCGAGACCGAAATCCTGAAGGACATCGCCCTTGGTATGACCACCAAGGAAATAGCCGAAAAGCGATTCTCCAGTTTCCATACCGTGAACACCCACCGCAAGAATATCTTCCGAAAGCTGGGCGTGAACAATGTGCATGAAGCAACCAAGTATGCACTCAGAGCTGGCTTGGTAGATTCGGCAGAGTATTATATCTAAAGAAGATTCGATATAAGCATTACATCTAAAGAAGATTCGATATAAGCATGATATATAAAAAATGGCTTCAGATTGTCCTCCCGACATTCTGAAGCCTTTTGTTTCTAACTAACTTATTATCAACTATTCATTACTTTCGAGTGCAAAATTACAAGTTTTCATTGGAAAAATGATGTTTTTCCGTGAAAAAACATACGTAAACGTTTGCAATTTCGGATAAAATCACTATCTTTGCATAAGATAAGCTGCACTCGGCAATTTGAAAGCAAGCTTTCATTGCGCTCGTTGGCATTATCTTTGCATAGTGTCTTATCAAGAGATGCATAAATAGATGGTTAACTTATAGAAAAATGATACACTAGTATCGAGAACGAGATTCATGAAACAGCGTAGAACATCACTTAAAGACCTGGCTGATAAACTAGGTGTGAGCATTGCCACGGTATCGCGTGCTTTGCGCAATAGCCACGAGGTGGGTGAGGAAATGACCCAGAAGGTGAAGCAGCTTGCCAAGGAGCTTAATTACCGACCTAATCCTTTTGCTCAGAGTCTTCGAAAGGAGGCGCCGAGAGTGATTGGCGTGATAGTACCTAACCTGGTGACCCATTATTATGCCGCGGTGCTCGATGGCATCGAGGACTATGCGTCGAAGTTGGGCTACTCAGTCATCAGTGCCAACAGTCATGAAAACCATGAGCGCGAGGCGAAGGCACTGGACAACTTCCTCAACATGCATGTGGAAGGCATCATCGCCTGTCTGGCGCAGGATACCACCGACTATTCGCACTTTGAGCAGCTTCATGATATGGGCATACCGCTGGTGTTCTTTGCCCGCTGCTGCCTGGAAGACAAGTTCTCGCAGGTGGTGGGCAATGGTGACGTGGCAGCACAGGAGGCCACCCAGCACATGATAGAGACCGGTTCACGCCGCATTGCCTTCATCGGTGGTCCTAACCATCTCGACATGGTGCGCCGCCGCAAGCATGGCTATCTGGAGGCACTCCGCGAGAACAGGATTCCTATCGACCGCTCGCTGGTGGTTTGTGATAAAATCGATTTCGATGTGGCACGCAATGCTACGCTCCGACTGCTGGAAGGGGAGAATCCGCCTGATGCCATCCTCGCCTTCAACGATATCGTCACCTATGCCGCCTTCGATGCCATCAAGGCAAAGGGACTGCGCATTCCGCAGGATGTGGCCATCATCGGTTTTACCGATGGAGATACCGCTGCCTTCGTTACTCCAAGACTCACCGCCATCATGGATAAGGCGCACGAGCAGGGATCCAAGGCATGCGAACTGCTGATGAGAAGCATCAACGGCGATGAGAAGATATATAAAGAGGTGGTGCCGATGATTCTCAAAATCAGAGAAAGCTCGGAAAAGAACGAGGAAGAAAGATGAATATCAATCAGAAAATATGAACCTATAAATATAACAAACTAGAATGAAACAAAAACTAAAACTATTTCTGAAAGGCATCCTGGTGATGCTTTTGCTGGCGATGAAGTCGCTGCCCTGTAATGCCATCGGTGCTTATGGGGCAGTGGATTTTAATCGTCTGACCAACAGAAATGGATTGAGCAACAGTCAGGTGAATGCCATATTCAAAGACCAGAAGGGCTATGTATGGTTTGGCACCCAGTCGGGACTCGACCGTTTCGACGGATTTCGTATGAAGGCATTCCTCTACGATGATGGCAATCCCAATTCCATCCCCAACAATTCGGTGGATGAAATTCAGCAGGCCATCGACGGGTCGCTGTGGATTCATACCGGGGTGGGATATTGCATCTACCAGTATGACAAGGAGCGATTCGACCGCAAGCCAGAGGAATGGCTCAAGACCATCGGCGTGGATGGTCCTCCTTACAAACTGCTCATCGACTCGAAGAAAAACATGTGGATGAGTGTGTATGGTCAGGGCATCTATTTTGTGGATGTCAAGAACATGACAGCTTTTCTCTTCCCTTTTTCCAAGACGAAATCACGCAGTTCGCTGCCTGATTATCAGGTGAGCTGTATCCGCGAGGACAACGGACAGGCGGTGGTTACCTTCGACAATGGTGTAATCTGCCGATTGGATGGTTACGCCCAGCAAGTGGTGTGGATGGACCGTTTTATCCTTAACAACAGACTCTCTACCGACCATTCGGTCTTCACCTTCGTAGACAGCAAGAACAACTATTGGGTGAATACCAATCTGGGCATCTATGTGTATCACAAGAATCTGAAGAAATGGTTTGTCGGGGCGAAGGGCTATCTGGCCACCTTCGGCTTTAATGTGCCGGCTTATCCGGGGCGCAAAGTCATTATCCGTGATATGGCGAGAGACAAGCAGGGACACATGTGGATTGCCACCGACCATAACGGCTTGATTTATCTGGATTATGCCAAGAAAATCTGCCGCCAGTTTATGTACAATCCTAACGACAAGGGGTCTATCTCCGACAATTCGCTTCCTGAGTTGTACGTGGATGACAACGATGCTCTCTGGGTGGGTACCTACAAGAATGGAGTAAACTATTATTCTGCATCTTCCACCAAATTCTATACCATTCCGCTGGGCGATGTTTGTACCATTACGCAGGATCTGAACGGCAATCTCTGGTGCGGTACCAACGATGCGGGCATCGTGGCATACAATCCGACAACGGGCCAGTCGTCTCGTTTCTATGGAGCGAAAACCGGACTGGGTTCTGAGGTGGTGGTGAGCAGTACTACCATGAAGGATGGAACCTTGTATTTCGGAACCTTCAATGGCGGATTGGCGCGCTTGTCGCACGGCGTGTGGAAATCCTATCATGCCGGAACCAGCGGACTGGCAAACAACAGCGTTTGGTGTCTTGCTGAGGCTCCCGACCATCGGCTTCTGATAGGAACCCTGGGCGGCGGTTTCCAGATTTTCGACCCGAATACGGAAAAATTTGAAACCTACAACACCAGCAACTCCAAGCTGACGAGCAACTTCATCAACTCACTCTTCATGCAGAATGCCAACCAGCTGCTGCTGGGACATTCGCAGAACATGTCTATCTTCGACTTCCATGACCGGAAGATTACGGATTTGAGCAAGATGTCGAACGGAAAGGGATTCCTGAGTCCATCAATCAACTATTCGATGATAGACAGTCGTGGACTCCTCTGGATAGCCACTCCTTCGGGCATCGCCATGTATGATCTGAAGTCGAACCAAGTGGAGAACATCAATAATCTGAACGGAACGCCGGGAGCCGTAGGCTGCTCCATCATCGAGGACAAGAACCATACGATGTGGCTGGTTTCAGAGTTTGTGGTTACCCACGTGAAGGTGGATAAGGATGAAGACGGCAAATGGAACCTGAAGATAACCAACTATAATTCGCTGGATGGCTTGCAGGAGCGCCAGTTCAACTATCGCTCAGCATGCCTGATGCGCAATGGCGACATCGCCATCGGCGGACAGGATGGTGTGAATATCATCAGTCCCCGTTCGGCACAGAATGCCAAGAACCATGTGCGTGCGCTCTTCAGCGGCGTGGTTCTCTTCGATCATGCCCTGACGGCAGGCGAGGAGTATGAAGGCAGGGTGATTCTGGAGGAGTCGCTCGATGCCAGCCATCGTCTTGATTTGAGCTATAAGGACAATGCCTTCACCATCCAGCTGGCTTCCAGCGAAGTGACGGTGCCATCGCGCAACCGCTTTCTCTATCGCATGAAGGGTGTCACCGACAAGTGGCTGCTCACACCAGCCGACCGTCCGGAGGTAACCTTCACCAATCTCTCTTCGGGCAGCTATATCCTGCAGGTGAAGGTGGTGAACGGCGACGGAACCGTGAACGACGAGATCAGCGAGCTGGAAATCAACGTAGCTCCACCTTTCTATCTCTCTATCTGGGCATTCCTGGTGTATATCGCCCTGATAGCCGCTGCCTTCTTCCTCTATCGCCGCAGAATGATAGAGCGTCAGCGCAATCAGTTTGAGCGCAAGAGCATGGAGGACAGTATGAAGAAGACCAAGGAACTGAACGAGTTAAAACTGAACTTCTTCACCAACGTGAGCCATGAGCTCCGCACTCCGCTCACCCTCATCATCTCGCCGCTGGTGACGATGATAAGAGAAGAAGCCGACCCTGCCAAGCGCAGAAAGCTGGAGCTGATTCATCGCAACGCCACCCGTCTGCTCAATCTGGTGAACCAGATTCTCGACTTCCGCAAGTTCGATCAGAACAAGGAGAAGCTGAATCTTTCGCAAACGGAGATAGTGAGTTTCGTGGATAATATCTGTGCTTCCTTCCGTATCCTTGCCAATAACAAGGTGACGCTGGAGTTCGAATCGGAATTCCCTAAGCTGAACATGACGGTGGATGTGGATAAGGTGGGCAAGATAGTGAACAACCTCTTGAGCAATGCCTATAAGTTTACCCCTGATGGCGGCAAGATTGTAGTTTCGCTGCGTGCCAAGACCCGTTTCGAGATGAAGGGCGGTGAGCACGATATGCTTTGCATCTATGTGATTGATACCGGCAAGGGTATCAGCGATGAAGAGAAGAAGAATGTTTTCGACCGCTTCTATCAGGTGAACGGCACCGAGATGCAGCCTGCCGGAGGCAGTGGCATCGGACTCAACCTGGTGAAGAAATATGCCGAGTTGCATGGAGGCAATGTTTATGTGCGTGACAACGAAGCTGGCGGTTCGATATTCGTGGTAGAATTGCCTATCGCAGACGATGGTTCTGCCAAGGTGAATGCTCATCTGGGTACCTTGCGTTCGGCTCCAGTCATCACCACGGTACATAAGGCTGTGGAGAATGATGTTCCGGAGCTGATAGATGATGCATCGGCTTCCCTCTATGGCATGGCCCGCAAAAAGGTGCAGTCTGCTGCGGGAGATTCATCTGCCCACAAGCCAACCTTGCTGCTGGTGGATGATAGCGACGACTTCCGCGAGTTCATGCACGACCTGCTTTCCGATTATACCGTGGTTGAGGCCGTGAACGGTCAGGATGCCTGGAACAAGATTATCGACCATCGTCCGGATATCATCCTCAGCGATGTGATGATGCCTGTGATGGATGGCAATGAACTCTGCCGCCAGGTGAAGGAGAACGACGAGACTGCTTCCATTCCATTCGTGATGCTGACGGCCCGTCTTGCCGATGAGCATCGCAAGGAGGGACTGATGAGCGGTGCGGATGAATATATCACCAAGCCATTCAATATCGACATGCTCAACCTGCGACTCAAGAATCTCCTGAATCTCGTGAAGCGCACGGGAACGGTGGCGAAGCCTACGGGCGAAGTGGTCAAGGAGAAGCAGCTCAACAACGGTCACTTCGTGCTGGGAGCAGCCGACCAGAAGTTGATTGAGGATATCGACAACTATATCCGCGACAACCTGAGCAACCCTGATACATCCGTGGAATCGATGAGTGCTCATCTCTGCATCTCGCGTGTACAGTTATATAAGCGCATGATTTCGCTCATGGGCATCACGCCTTCGGAGTATCTTCGTGCCAAGAGAATCAAGTATGCCGAGTATCTGCTCCACTCCAATGAGTATAACATCAGCGAGATAGCCTACAAGGTGGGCTTCAACAATCCTCGCTACTTCTCCAAGTATTTCCAGGAGGCGTATGGTGTTACTCCTTCGCAATACAAGAAGAACCTGGAGGCTCAGGAATAACATCCTTTCATCCCCGAAGTAAGTAAACAAGACTGCTAAAATGTTGTCTCGTTTACCTGCTTCGGGGATTTTTTGTTTCGGGTTAACATTTTGTACCCTCATCCTAAACATTTGCACACCATGGAATCGGAATAATTTCGTATCTTTGCCACAGATTTAAGTAATACAACAAACAATCCTCTAAATAATATAGAATGAGAATAACTAAGACTTTATTCATTTCAGCAGTGCTGCTGATGAGCGCCACAGGCCTCCAGGCAGCAGGATTTATCCAGAAGGGTAATTATCTTACCGTTCAGTTGAAAGAGCACCAGAATTATGGTCCAAGTCAGATTCGCTTACAGGTTGTAAACGATCAGATAATCCGTGTGCAGGCCACTGCCGAGCAGAGCTTCCGCAACAAGCAGAGCCTGATTATCGTGCCTCAGAACAGCAAGGCAAACTACAAGGTGGAGGAGCAGGGCGACAAGCTCATCATCACCACAGCTGCCATGCGTGCCGTTTTGAACGAGGCTACCGGTCAGATTACTTTCTATGATTTGAAAGATAATGTTCTCCTCAACGAGGTGGCGCAGGGTGGAAAGACCTTCAAGCCTTTCACTGTGCCCGACCGTGAGATTGGCGTTGATATCGCCAAGGTGCCTGAGGCGCAGAAGCACGGCTGGTCATGGCGTGCCCTCTTCGACTCTCCTGACAATGAGGCTTTCTATGGTCTCGGTCAGCATCAGAGCGAGGAACTCAACATGAAGGGCAAGAACGAAGACCTCTTCCAGTATAACACCAAGGTGAGTGTGCCTTTTGTCGTTTCCAACAAGAACTATGGTATCCTCTGGGATTCTTACTCTTATTGCCGCTGGGGCAATCCTGACGATTATCTGCAGCTGAACCGTGCCTTCAAACTCTATGATAAGGAGGGCAAGGAAGGACAGCTCACCGGTACTTACGTGGATAAGAACGGACAGAAGATAGTTCGCGGCGAAGACAGCATCTACTTTGAGTATGCGATGCCTGAGACTTCCGAAATCTGCAACAAGACAGATAAGGGCGGTATACTGAACCTGCCAAAGGGCTTTGCCCTGAATGGTTCCAAGGTGGTTTACGAGGGTTACGTGGAGGCGCCAACCAACAGCTTCTATCAGTTTATCCTCTACTATGCCGGCTATACGAAGATTTATATCGACGGCAAGCTGGTGGTACCTGAGCGCTGGCGTACAGCCTGGAATCCGAATGCCTATAAGTTTGATGCAGCCATCAAGAAGGGTGTGAAGACTCCTATCCGCATCGAGTGGCAGCCAGATGGCGACGTGTCCTATTGCGGTCTCCGCGTGGCAGCTCCTCGTTCTGAGGCAGAAAAGAACCAGTTGAGCATCTGGAGCGAGATGTCGCCGGATATGGATTACTACTTCATAGCCGGTAAGAATCTGGACGAGGTGATTTCGGGCTATCGCACTCTTACCGGTAAGGCTTCGGTTTATCCAAAGTGGGCACTCGGTTTCTGGCAGAGCCGTGAGCGCTATCAGAGCAGCAAGGACATCGAGGACAATCTGAAGAAGTTCCGCGACCTGAAGATTCCTGTGGATAACATCGTGCAGGACTGGAACTACTGGAAGCTGGATTCCTGGGGAAGCCATGAGTTTGAGGCGGCACGCTATCCGAACCCGCAGGCGATGCTTGATAGCGTTCATGCCATGAACGGAAGATTCATGATTTCCGTATGGCCTAAGTTCTACGACACCGTGAAGAACTATAAGGAGCTTGATGCCAAGGGCTGGATGTATCATCAGGCTATCAAGGATGATATCCACGACTGGCTCGGCTTCCGTGGTTCTTTCTATGATGCTTATTCTGACGGAGCAAGAAAGATGTTCTGGCGACAGATGGACGAGAATCTCTATTCCAAGTATAAGTTCGGTATCGATGCCTGGTGGATGGATGCATCAGAACCAAACGTTCGCGACTGTACTCCGATGTGGTATCGTAAGGCACTTTCGGGTCCTACTGCCCTGGGTACATCTACCGAGTATTTCAATGCCTACAGCATCGTGAATGCCGATGCCATCTATAATGGTCAGCGCAGCGTGAACCCTAACCAGCGTGTCTTCCTCCTGACCCGTTCCGGTTTTGCAGGAGAGCAGCGCTACAGCACCGCCACCTGGTCGGGCGATATTGCTACCCGCTGGGAGGATATGCGTGCCCAGATGACAGCCGGTTTGAACTATTCGATGGCAGGTCTTCCTTTCTGGGGCATGGACCAGGGAGGTTTCTGCGTGGAGAATCGCTATGTGGCTGCCCAGCAGAAGTTTGACAAAACCGGTAAGGAAAATGCCGACCTGAAGGAGTGGCGTGAGCTGCAGGCTCGCTGGAATGAGTTCGGCTGCTTCGTTCCGCTCTATCGCACCCATGGTCAGTGGCCTACCCGCGAGGTTTGGAACATTGCGCCAGCCGATCATCCGGCTTACAAGAGCATCGTGTTCTACGACAAGCTCCGCTATCGCCTGATGCCTTACCTTTACAGCATGGCTGGTATGGTTCACTTCAAGGACTATACCATGATGCGTGGATTGGTGATGGATTTCAATGGTGATGACAATATCTACAATATCAAGGACCAGTGGATGTTCGGTTCTGCCCTGATGGCTTGTCCGGTGGGCGAGTATCAGAAGTACAGCCGCAATGTTTATCTTCCTAAGCAGAAGGGTTGGTATGATTTCTATACAGGCAAGCATTATGCCGGAGGTCAGACCATCGTAGCCGATGCGCCATACGAGAAGATTCCAGTCTTCGTTCCAGAAGGATCCATCCTTCCTGTCGGTCCGGAAATGGAGTGGAGCGACCAGAAGAAGCCTGAGCTTATCGACCTCTATGTATATGCCGGCAAGGACGGTTCTTATACGCTTTATGAGGATGAGGGCACCAACTACAACTACGAGAAGGGCAAGTATGCTACCATCGACTTCCAGTATGATGATGCTCAGAAGACCCTGACCATCGGTGCCCGCAAGGGTAGCTTTGATGGCATGCTTCAGAAGCGCCGCTTCAACGTGGTATTGGTAAGTGGAGATAACCAGCAGGGCATCAGCCTCGCCAAGGCACCTAAGGGCAAGAAGGTGAAGTATGTTGGTCAGGCTGTTACTGTAAAATTGAAGTAGTCTAATCTCCCACAGATGACACAGATTTCACAGATTTTTTTATATTCTCAGAAAAGATTAATCTGTGTAAATCTGTGCTATCTGTGGGATTTCTTATATGATAGGAATGAACAAGAAAACATTATTGGGCGTAGTTTTGATGAGTGGGCTTTTAGCTCATCCGTTGAACGCCCGCGAACATCAGTCTTTTGATAAAGACTGGCTTTTCGTTTTAGCCGATAGTGCCGGTATGCAGAAATCGGAATATGCTGACAGACATTGGCGCCGCTTGAATCTCCCTCACGATTGGGCGATAGAGGGCGATTTCGCTCCATCCAATCCTTCGGGAGCCAGCGGTGGCGCTCTGCCTGGAGGCATCGGCTGGTATCGCAAGCATTTTTCCGTGAATCCGAAGGAGAAGTACGACCGCTTTACCATCACCTTCGATGGCGTGTATATGAACTCTACCGTTTATATCAATGGGCACAAATTGGGCACCCGACCTTATGGTTACAGCACTTTTGAGTACGACCTTACACCTTATATTAAAAGGAAGGGTGATAATGTCATCGCCGTGAAGGTGGATAACAGCGACCAGCCCAACAGCCGCTGGTATTCGGGCTGCGGCATCTATCGCCATGTATGGCTCACCAAGACCATGAAGAAGGCATACATCCCTCAGTGGGGACAGTATGTATCTACCACGCCGCAGGGTGATGTGAAGGTGAAGGTAGATTTCCTTGCCCAGGGCAGCAAGATGAAACTTGCCATCCGTAATACCATCTATGATGCGGCAGGCAAGGTGGTGGCAAAGAGTCTGGGTAACGAGGTGCAGCAGCTCAAGGTGAAGAATCCGCAGCTTTGGGACATCGGGAAAGGCTATCTCTATACCGTGAAGAGCGAATTGGTGGTGAATGGAAAGGTTGTGGATACCGCTACTACCACCACAGGCTTCAGGGATGTGAAGTTTGATGCACAGAAGGGTTTCTTCCTCAATGGCAGGAACATCAAGATCAATGGTGTCTGCGAGCACCACGACTTCGGCTGTCTGGGTGCTGCCGTAAACGAGGATGCGATGCATCGCAAGCTCACCATCCTTCGCGATATGGGTGTGAATGCCATCCGAAGCAGTCATAATCCTCCGGCTCCGGAACTCTTGAACATGTGCGATTCGATGGGCCTCCTCGTGATGGACGAGAGTTTCGATATGTGGCGTCGCAAGAAATCGAATGGCGACTATGCCCGCTTCTTCGATGAATGGCATAAGCGCGATCTCTCTGATTTGATAAAACGGGATAGAAACCATCCGAGCATCATCATGTGGAGCATCGGCAACGAGGTGCTGGAGCAGTGGTCGGATGCCGCTGCCGATACGCTTTCGCTGGAGCAGGCGAATCTGATATTGAATGCCGGTCACGATGCTTCAACTCTGGCACATAGCGATGAACTGAGCGTGAACTCGCTCCTGACGCAGCATCTTGCCAAGCTGGTGAAGGAGAACGACCCTTGGGGCACGCGTCCGGTTACGGCTGGTTGCAACGAACCCGACCCTAAGAACCATCTCTTCAAGAGTGGTGCCATCGATGTCATCGGTTTCAACTACCACCATCAGTGGGTAAAGGATGTGCCCAAGAACTTCCCTAATAAGCCTTTCATCTTTTCGGAAAGTGTTTCTGCTCTGCAGACCCGAGGCTACTACATGATGCCGAGTGACCATATCTATACGGCACCGAAGGAATGGTGGCTGCCTTATACCGACCCATCCTTCATGTGTTCGGCATACGACAACATGCATGCTTCGTGGAGCAGTACCCACGAGGAAACCTGGGATGTGGTGAAGCATAACGACTTTGTGGGAGGCCAGTTTATCTGGACCGGTTTCGATTATATCGGAGAACCTACGCCTTACGCTTATCCGGCACGCAGCAGTTATTTCGGCATCATCGACCTGGCGGGTCTTCCGAAGGACTGTTATTACATGTATCAGAGTGAGTGGACCAGCAAGGATGTGCTCCATCTCTTTCCTCACTGGAACTGGCTCCCGGGTCAGACCATCGATATGTGGTGCTATTACAACCATGCCGACGAGGTGGAACTCTTTGTGAATGGCAAGAGCCAGGGCGTTCGCAAGAAGACTGTTTATGGTGCGAAGAACGAAGGCGAGGCTTTCCAGAAGAGTACGGAGTATCACGTGATGTGGCGTGTAAACTTTGAACCGGGAGAGGTGAAGGTGGTGGCAAGAAAGGATGGCAAGCAGGTAGCAGAACAGACCATCAGAACGGCTGGCGCCCCTCATCATCTCGTATTGAAGAAGACCTATCAGGGTAATCTGGCTTTTGGTGCCTCAGAACCAACCACTTTCGTAGAGGTGAATGTAGTGGATAAGGATGGAAATCTCTGTCCGAATGCCAGTAATCAGATATTCTTCTCTGTAGAAGGAAAGGAAGCTGAAATGGCAACTTCGAAAGGGCTTGATAATAAGGCAGAACTCAAGATTCTGGGCACCGATAATGGATGCCAAACCTCGCTGGAGCGCTTCACCGACCCCCATCGCAAGGCATTCTTTGGTAAGTGTGTAGTTGTTTTGAAAGGTAAAGGCACGCTGAAAGCGGAGGCTGTTGATTTGAAAGATGCAACATTGAGTCTTTAAAAATCAATAAAAATTCGTTTTTCTCGTTTGTTTTTACTATCTTTGCAAGCGGATTCGACTTTCGGGTTGTTTCCGCTTGTTTCATAAATAACTAAAAGGAAAAATGAAAGTACATATAGAGCAAGGTACGCCTGATAAGGCATCACATATCGCATCGCTCATCATGGAAGCGATGAACACAGACTGCTGCCAGAACTTCGCTGGTCCGCATCATACTTTGGTGGATTTTCATCAGATGATGGAGCGTCTGGTAAAGATGGAAGATAGCCAGTATAGCTATCTTAACACGCTGGTGGCTAGCAACAGCGAGGGTATCATCACCGGTATCCTGGTGGCATACGATGGTGCCAAGCTGAAGGAACTGCGCAGACAGTTTATCAAGGAGGCTATCGTAAGCTTCGGCATCGACTATTCAGCAATGGATGCAGAGACAGAAGCAGGCGAGTTTTATCTCGACAGCCTGGCTGTTTCGAGCAGTTTCCGTGGCAAGGGCATCGCCAAGCAGCTCCTGGCTGCTGCCATCGAGAAAGCCAGAGAGTTGGGTATCCCTAAGGTGGGCCTGCTCGTAGACAAGGGGAATCCGAGAGCGGAGAAGCTCTATGCCAGCATCGGATTTAAATATGTCAACGATACGGTATGGGGAGGTCACGGCATGAGACACCTGCAATATACCATCTAAATATGGCGATAAGTATGAAGAAATAAACGATTGGCTCGTTTATCACATATACAAAAGCCCGGCATCGCATCACTGCGGGCCGGGCTTTTATCACTAATCAACAAAAACTAATAAAATATTATTAAACCTATATAACCTTGCGTATGAAATATCTTTATCTTAATTTCGTTGCAAAGATACGCATATTGTTTGATATTTCATTATTTTTGCTGTAATTTCTTCTTTTTTTCAGAGTAAACGTTTGCACAATGTTGTATATTATTCCAATTCCTCAATCTCACTCTCGTCCATATCTCGGTCGAGTCGGTCTCTCCAGAGATACTTTCTCGTTTCATGAACGATGATGCCGCTGAGGCAGATCAGGGAAACGAGGTTAGGGATAGCCATGAGGGCATTCATGCAGTCGGCGATGTTCCATACCAATCCCAGGCTGATGACGCTACCGATGAAAATACTGATGATGTAGAGCATTCGATAGCAGAGCATCCACTTCTTTCCCTTGAGATATTCCACGCAGCGCTCGCCGTAATAACTCCAGCCCAGGGTGGTGCTGAAGGCAAAGGTGCTCAAACCGAAGGTAAGCAATGGGGCACCAATATATGGAATCTTGCTGAACGCTGCCTTGGTAAGCGCAGCACCGTTGTGATAGTCGATATCAGGATAAGCGATGATGCTCGATGTGATGACCAGTCCGGTGAGGGCACAGATAATCACGGTATCCCAGAAGGTACCGGTGGATGAAACCAGCGCCTGGCGTACAGGGTTGCGGGTCTGTGCCGCTGCAGCAACGATAGGGGCAGAACCCAAACCGCTCTCGTTGGAGAACAGACCACGGGCGATACCATAGCGGGCTGCCATCATCAGGGTGCTGCCCGCAAAACCGCCACCTGCTGCCTTGGTGGTGAATGCCGAATCAAGGATCACCTTGATAGCAGGCACGAGATAGGCATGGTTGACGATGAGGATGTAGATGCAGCCCAGCACATAGAAGAGTGCCATGAATGGAACCAGCATGCCACATACCTTAGAAATAGTCTTCACGCCACCGATGATAACGGCAGCTCCGAGTGCTGTGACGATGGCTCCCGTGATATAAGGAGAAATGCCATACTGGTTCTCTACCAGGGTAGAGATGGCGTTAGCCTGTACGGTGCTTCCGATGCCGAAAGAGGCAAGAGCGGCAAAGACAGCGAAGAGGATGGCAAGCCACTTCCAGCCCAAACCTTTTTCCAGGGCATACATCGGACCGCCAAGCATCTTTCCACGCTTGGTCTTCACACGATATTTCACGGCAAGCAAGCCCTCGGCATATTTGGTTGAAATACCGAATACACCCGTAAGCCAGCACCAGAGCACGGCGCCTGGACCTCCAAGGGCAATGGCGGTGGCCACACCAATGATGTTACCCGTACCGATGGTTGCAGCAAGGGCAGTAGCCAAGGCACCAAACTGTGAAACATCTCCTGTGGCATCCTTGTCTTTCTTTACTGACAGCGCTATCGCCTTGAATATCTTGCGTTGTGGAAAGCGCAGGCGAATGGTTAGGAAAATGTGGGTTCCTAACAGAAGGATAATCATTGGCCATCCCCAGAGGAATGAACTGAATGCGGTGAAAAAATCGTTGATAGTTTCCATCTTTCTTTCTCTCTTTAAATGTTTGTTGTTTTTTATTCCTCGAATTCAATCTTGATATATCTTGAATCCAATCTTTATTTCTCGAATTCAATCTTTACATTGTTGAAACCCATGGCTTTGAGCATTTCCCTGAACTGTTGCTTGGCATTTCTCTGTGCCGTCTGGATATTCACGGGGGTGATGCAACGCTTCTTCATCATGGCGTAGGCACGGTCGTACATCGCCTGGCGGTCGGCTCCGGTCCACTTTCCTTCTTCAAAGAAGCTCTTGGTGCGGGCTTCGTCTATGAAATTGTTGTCGAGAAGACGGATTGGCGGCAGGGTGCAGGTGATAGAGTCTTTCTCTTTATCCACCTTCATCCATCCTTCCTTCACGTCTTTCATGTCGATGCCCAGCCTGAGGGTTCCGTAGTAGATACGTACCAGCTGGTCATCGCCAAAGAAGCCGCGGCGCACGGTATCAACAAGTTCCTCGTCGTTGATGGCGAGAAATTCCCATTGTCCTATCGCCTCGATACTCTCCACCAGGGTAGGCGAGAGGGTGGTCTTTTCTTCGGCAGCCACCTCCACCGTATTGTCTTTATTGAGCCAGTATAATGCTCCGCCTGTCACCACGGCAAGGAGCACGATAAGCATAATTCCATATTTCTTCATGTCTGAGTCCTCCTATTTTGATACCTGGTCAGGGGCGTTCTTCTTTTCTATGGTTGTCTTGTCGCTCAGTCCGTTGGAGATGAATCCCTTCAAATCCTGCAGGGTAAACTTCTTGCGGAAACTGATCTTGATGTTCTCTTCCTTGAAGCCCATGTCGATGAGCATCGGGATGAGCGTGTTGGCAGCACTGAATTGTGCCTGCTCCATCAGGTCGATATTCGGAATATCGTTGATGATGCTCTGTCGGCCCTGCTGTTCCAGCTTCGTCAGTTCGGCATCAGTAAAGTTGCTTCGGGTCAGCGAAACGTATTGTTTCACTGCCTTGTGGTCTATCTTGCTGTTGGTAAGCACCAGTTTTGGGTCTGGCAGGATGATTTCAATCTTGTCGCCCTTTCGGGATACGTTCTTCTGAGAGAATCCCTCGAAATCCACATACGCCTTGATGGTGGCATCCATCGGGATGGCTACCTTGCGGTTGGATCCCGGAATATGGATGTTGAAATCCTTCTTCATGAAAGAACCTTTCAGGTTCAACTGGTCATCGTGGGTGATGATTTTGTGAACATGCGCTTCGGCAGTGTAGAGACGACTGCACTTCTGTATCTGCATCACCATCACCGGAATGGTGTCGATGACGTTTGCCTTTTCTTCTGTTGGCTGCTTCTGTGAGCAGGCAGAAAAGACGAGAATCATGGCAGATAATATGATATTTAATAACTTCTTCATGCAAAATGTTTTAAATTCGTTGCAAAGGTACGACAAATTGTTTGAAAAACCAAAGAAAAATGTAAAAAATAAAAGCTCTTGAAGCTAAAAAGTAACTTCAAGAGCTTTTGGTGTTTCATTTTATTTCAAGAGCTTCTCTTTTTATTTCAAGAGTTTCTTGTATTCTTTGTCAAATCCCTGTGGATGGCGACCGGTGAATAGGATGTTCAAGAGGCAGTTGGCGGCTATCTCAACATCGTTGAGGTCAGCTCCCTTTCCTTTCTTGATTTCCTTACCCAGACATACATCCCAGTTACAAAAGAAGCAACTGTCGTTAGCTCCCACAAACATATCACTGGAGTTTGGATCTTCTATCAGTTCGAAGCGAATCACCTTCTTTGAACTGATAGGCTGGATGTCGCAAAGCATATTGAATGCCTTTTCAAACACATCGCGATGCACCTGAGCATTAGGAAACATCGCATTGAGCGTTGGGAATATCTCCTCAAACTCGAATGACTGAAACAACTGATAGAGTTTCATATGATACCTTATTTATATATATATGATACAAAAATCCTTTCGCGATTAGAACTTAGCCATCTTGATAGCGTCGATAGCGCACTCGTCACCCTTGTTGCCCAACTTGCCACCGCTGCGGTCCTTGGCCTGCTGCAGGTCGTTGGTGGTCAGGAGACCATAGATAACAGGAATCTCCTGTGTTGCATTGAGGCGTGCGATGCCATAGGTAACACCCTCACAGATGTAATCGAAGTGAGGAGTCTCACCACGAATCACGCTACCCAGGATGATGACAGCGTCGTATCCGCCATTGAGAACCATCTGATGAGCGCCGTAAATCAGCTCGAAGCTTCCAGGAACCGTCTTCACGTGGATGTTCTCTGGCAGTGCGCCGTGCTTTTCGAGGGTCTTAACGGCTCCGTCGAGCAGAGCACCGGTGATTTCTGGATTCCATTCTGCCACTACAATGCCGAAGCACATGTTGCTGGCATCAGGTACCTTGGAGAAATCGTAGTCCGATAAGTTATGAAGTGCTGTAGCCATATCTTTTTCTTCCTTTCTTTCTGTTTTTGAATATCTGCTTTCCGGGAAGAAGATTAGTTGGAAGCACGCTCGATGTACTTGTCAATCTCACCGCTCTGAACGAGCATAGAGTTCACATACTTCTTCTTGATGTCCTGATAGAGGCTCAAGGCGTCTGCCTTCTTGCCGTCGCTTTCCAGAATTTCACCAGCCTTGATGAGGAATGCAGGAGAAAGAGAGTTGTTGGCATCATCTTCTGCCTTGCTATCTGCCATAGAAGCAGCCTTCTTGAAAGCGTCAACAGCCTGGTCGTTCTTCTTGAGGTGAGCATAAACATCGCCGAGAGCTGCCTGAGCTGCTGGACTAATCATCTGGTCGTCCTTAGAAGAGAAAGCGTCGAGGCTCTTTTCTGCCTCAGCCCACTTGCCGAGGTTCGCGTAGCAGAGACCTGCATAGAGGTTAGCCAGGTTACCTGCCTTTGTGCTGCTGTACTCGTTAGCAATCTTTGCGAAACCTACGTAACCTGCGCCATCACCGTTGAGTGCCTGCTCGAACATCTCGTTCTGGAAGTAAGTCTGTCCCTTGCCGAGCAATGTGCTTGCCTTGTCCTCACGAGGACCGGCAATCTGAGAGAAGTAACCGAACACACCTGCGATGATAACAACCAGTGCTACCACAGCGATAATAATAGCCTTCTTGTTCTTCATGAAGAAGGCTTCCTTCATGTTGAGGCTCTCGATTTCTTGAGCCTGTAAGTTGTTGTTTGCCATTTTTTATTTTTTGTTTTTTTATTATTTCTACAGTTTAGGATGCAAAAATACGCAATTTTATTCAATTATTGAAATTTCTAGCCCACTTTTTTCGTTTTTTGGGCTTTTTCTACTAACTTTGCAGGCAATAATCAGTAAAGAGTGTATGATTTTAAAGAATATTTCCATTATTAATTATAAAAACATCAAGAGTGCCAACATGGAGTTGTCGCCAAAAATCAACTGTCTTATCGGCCATAACGGCATGGGTAAGACCAATTTTCTCGATGCCATCTACTATCTCTCGTTTTGCCGCAGTGCGAGCAATCCGATAGACTCACAGATTATCACTCACGATGAGGCTTTTTTCATGCTTGAGGGTAATTACGAGAATGATAATGGGGATTCGGAAAACATCTACTGCGGCATGAAGCGGGGTACCAAGAAGCACTTCAAGCGCAACAAGAAGGAGTACAAGCGACTGTCGCAGCATATCGGACTGATTCCGCTTATCTTCGTGTCGCCTTCGGATGTTTCGCTCATCGAGGGGGGAAGTGAAGAGCGGAGAAAACTGATGGATGTGGTCATCTCGCAGTATGACCATACTTACATAGAGTATCTCTCCAACTACAATAAGGCGTTGCAGCAGCGCAATGCTTTGTTGAAAATGGAAACGGAGCCGGATGCTACGCTGATGGAACTTTGGGAGCAGCAGATGGCGATCAACGGGGAGCAGCTATTCGTGCGCCGCCAGGCATTCGTCAACGAACTGGTGCCTCTGTTTCAGCAGATTTACCAGCATATTTCGGGCGACAAGGAGCAGGTGGGCTTGCATTACATCTCGCATTGCCAGCGAGGACCTTTGCTGGAGGTGATTCAGCGCGATAGATTCAAGGATAGAGCTGTGGGCTATTCGCTTCATGGTGTTCATCGCGATGACCTGGAGTTTACTATAGGCGATTATCAGATGAAGCGTGAGGGAAGTCAGGGACAGAACAAGAGCTTCGTCATTGCCCTGAAGCTGGCTCAGTTTAGTTTCTTGAAGCGAACCTGTTCCAACACAACGCCTCTTCTCCTGCTCGATGATATCTTTGATAAGCTTGATGCCCAGCGTGTTGAGGCAATCGTGCAACTGGTTTCGAGTGATAGCTTCGGTCAGATATTCATCACGGATACCAATCGTGATCATCTCGACCAGATTCTCCATCGTCTGGATGGCGACTACAAGATTTTCGCAGTAGAAAATGGAGAGATGAATGTGAGGAGTTAACGGGTATAATATAAATAGATATTGTTGTGTTTAGAAAGAAAGTTCGTTCGATAGGTGAATTGCTGCCGGAGTTTCTGCGAAATGAGGGTTTGGAAACCCCTTTGCAGCAAAAGCGCCTGATTGATAGTTGGGATGCCGTGGTGGGTGCTCCCATCGCAGCTTATTGTGGTGAAAAGTTCATCAAGAACCAAACCCTGTATGTGAAGTTGCAGAATCCTGCACTTCGTGCCGATTTAACGATGAACCGTTCTATCCTGGTTCGCCGGCTCAATGAGCAGGTGGGAGCACAGGTCATCGCCGACATTAGATTTTATTAAGAGGGTGTGTCTTGGACTTTTGACACACCTTCTTTTCTCTTGAAAAGAAAGGATTTATACCCCTTCTTCGTCGTCATCTTCCTCAGCAGCGCCTTTGTTCTTGTTGCTGGAAGAACCGTTGCTGCCAGATTCCGTATCAAGAATCTGGTCTTTAGAGATGTTGACAGCTCCCAGGTTGGAAATCTTCAGTAGCATCGGAATATACTCATCGCTGGTAATATCAGGAGAACCTACGCTTGCGGCAAAACAGAGGTTGTTGCCTTCTGCCTTCACATAGATGATGCCCAGCAGGGCACCCGTCTCTTTGGTATGTTTGTCAAGATAACGTTCGAATTCACTCTTGGTAAAGGTGCGGTTGAAGAACTCCGTACCATCTTTTCTGAGGATTCTAACGGTAATCTTGTTGTCGTAATACTTGGTGGTTTCATCAAGTTTGATGATAGGCAATTCGCTGTCAGAAGCTCTTTTAACCACAATCTTGTAGTTGGTGCCAAGCCATTCTATGTCTCTTGCCTGCTCATAATCACTCATCTTCTGGATTGCCTTGTTGGTTACCTTGGCTGCAGGCTTAGGAGCAATGATGATATTGCTCTTTTTCTTCTCGGCACAGGATGCCATCAGTCCGGCTGCCACTATTGCCATGAATATGTAATTGATTCGTTTCATTGCTATTCTTGTTTTGATGCTACAAAATTAGTAAAAAAAAACAAGATTTGGGATAGATGCCCGTTAAAAAACAAAAAATCATCCGAAAGCCCTTGTCTTTTTCTATCTGGCTTGCTTTCGTATGGGTAAAAAAAGAGGCATCGACTTTCACAAGCCAGTGCCTTCGGATACCTAAATACTAACTAATAAATTTCCTATTGAATCTTACACGATATAATAAAAGTTCAGTTTATGAATTCTAATCATAATCTTAGACCCCTAAAACCCCGAAAGGTTTAATGGGAATATCTTAAAAACGCTTTGTTTTTATTTTATTAACGATTTCTGATGCAAGATATTGTATTTTTCGCTAAAAAAACTAGCTTTTTTTGTTTTTTCCAGGGAAAATGCGGGAGAAAACTGAAGCTCTATCCTATCATTGCATCCATTTTTATATCCGTTTCCTCCGTTGGAATCTCACCCACCAGTTGGAAAGGAAAGCAGATTCCTATCTTGTATACCTGGGGAATCTTCTGGAGAAATCTGTCGTAATATCCCTTGCCTCTGCCCAGGCGGTTGTGGTTCTCGTCGAAAGCCATGCCGGGGATGATGGCGAGATCTAGCTCCTGATACCTCTCTTCTGGGAATAGGCTTCCGATGGGTTCCATGATATGGAAGGCACCTTCCTTCAGGTCGTGCTTTCCCGTATATTCCCGAATCACCATGTTCTCTCCGTCTATCACCTCAGGCAGGAGAATCTTTTTGCCTTCTGCCAGTAGCTGGTCGATGTATGCATGGGTATTCACCTCGTCGGGCAGGGAATAGTACATCAATATCGTTTCTGCTCTTTGCAGATGTTCATTCCCGTTGAGTCGGGATAAAACAGAAAGCGACAGTTCCTCAAGTTGACTTGAGGAATACTGTCGCTTTTCGTTTCTTATGAATTGTCTTAATTCTTTTTTATCCATTATTTATGCTTTTTTGCAATGGGCTTTTTAGCCTTTGGCTTGGCTGCGGACGCTGGCTTCTTTGGGAATGCCTCGTGCTTCTCAAACACTTCCAGGGTCTTCATAATCACTGGGTCGTCCTGGTTGATGTATTGGGTCCAGGCCTGTTCATCCAGCATGTTATAGATGATTCGGCTGTTGAGGACTCTATCCAGAAGCTTGTGCGACTTTCTGATGAGCAGGTTTCTGCGCTTCAAGCCGCGCTTGTCGGCATAGTTGGCAAATTGCTCTACCATGTTCTGACTTTCAAGATAGTCGGCAAGCTGCATCATTTCCTTGAAGTTGTTTAACTTCGGACGGTTGTCGTCGGTATAGGTGAACGCAAACTGAAGGATGAGTCCGCTCATGCTAGCCTCCTTGAAGTAGGAAGTCATCCCGAGTGTATCCTCCGGTACGAAGATGTCAGGAGTTATACCACCGCCACCATAAACCACACGACCGATGCTTGTATGGTAAGCCGGACCAGTATGCTTGATGCTATCCTGCGAGAAGAACTCGCCGTGCTGATAGCGGGTGAGGAGATCTTGCTCGTAATCCTTGTCATCACCCAGGGTGTATGGCTTCTGGATGCATCTGCCCGATGGAGTATAGTAGCGGGCGATGGTGAGACGGATGAGGCTGTGGTCAGGGAACTCAATCTGCTGCTGAACCAGACCCTTACCGAACGATCGGCGGCCGATGATGGTAGCACGGTCGTTGTCCTGCATGGCACCGGCGAAGATTTCGGCAGAAGATGCTGAACCCTCGTTGATGAGAACCACCAGTGGTATTTTCTGATAAGCACCCTTGCCGTCGCTCGGATATTCCTGGCGTGGCGACTTTCTGCCTTCTGTATAGAGAATCAGCTTCTTGGCTGGCAGGAACTCGTTCGCCATGTTGACAGCGGCAGTAAGATAACCGCCTGAGTTATCACGCAGGTCGATGCAGAGATTGGAGAATCCCTGCTGCGAGAGCTTTGCCAGGGCGATGAGCATCTCAGGATAGGTGTTCTCGCCGAAGTTCTTGATGCGGATATAGCCCGTTTTGTCATCGAGCATATAGGCCGCAGTTACACTCTTGGTAGGAATCTCGCCGCGGGTCACGGTGAAGGTCTGCACCTTCTTGCTTCCATAGCGAACCACGCCAATCTTCACTTTCGTATCCTTCGGACCCTTCAGTCGGTGCATGGCTTCCTGATTGGTAACAATCTTGCCCACGAATGGCTTGCCATCCACGGCCACAATCTTGTCGCCAGCCAGAAGTCCTGCTTTCTCGGCAGGTCCGTTCTGGATTACATTCTGCACATGGATGGTGTCTTGGCGTATGACGAACTCGATGCCCACTCCCGAGAAGGAGCCCTTGAGGTCGTCGTTAGCCTGAGCCGCATCCTTTGCACTGATATAGACGGAATGAGGGTCCAGCTCAGCAAGAATCTGAGGTATTGCCTTATCCACCAAGGAATCAATGTTCACGGCATCCACATACTGGTCGTCAATGAGGTGGAGCAGGTTGTTGAGTCGGTTGCTGCCACTATTGATGACGTTGAGTCGGTTGCCGGCGAAATGATTCGAAAAGAATGTACCGATGATGATGCCGATCACTACGCAGAGTGCCATGATGAAGGGCATGAATCGGTTGCTCTTATTCTTATTCATGTTCATAACTTACTAACTTTTAATATACTAACGTTTCTTTCTCTCTTATTTTTCGGAGGATGAATCCGGCTTATTCAAGGAATCTCCCATTTCTTCCGGATTCATGTATTCTACTTTTACCCCAGCCCTTTTGAGCAGGTCTATGCCATCTGTGAGACGGTACTTTTCGGCATAGACCACTCGCTTGATGCCCGACTGGATAATCAGCTTGGAGCATTCGATGCAAGGAGAGGCTGTGACATAGAGCGTACTTCCCTCACTGTTGTTGCTGCTGCGGGCCAGTTTGGTGATGGCATTGGCCTCGGCATGGAGAACGTATGGCTTGGTCACGTTGTTGTCCTCGCATACATTTTCGAATCCGCTGGGTGTACCATTGTAGCCATCGCTGATAATCATCTTGTCTTTCACTACCAGTGCTCCCACCTGTCGGCGCTTGCAGTAGCTGTTTTCTGCCCAGATGCGTGCCATGCGAAGGTATCGCAGGTCAAGTTTCTGCTGTTTGGAAAGTTCGTTTGCCATCACTTTTTATAATTTACAATTAATAATTTATAATTTACAATTGATAATTAACTCTTCTTGATTTCGTTGCGTTCGAGCAGGGCATCGATGGTTGGCTCCTGTCCGCGGAATCGCTTGTAGAGTGTCATCGGATGCTCGGTTCCACCCTTCGAGAGGATGTTGTTGCGGAAACTCTGGGCGGTTGCCTGGTCAAAGATACCGTTCTTCTTGAAAACGCTGAAGGCATCGGCATCGAGCACCTCTGCCCACTTGTAGCTGTAGTAGCCAGCTGCATATCCTCCTGCCATGATGTGGGAGAACTGTACGGTCATACAGGTATCCTGTCTCTGTGGCAGAACCATCGCCTTCTCCCAAGCCTTCTTCTCGAATGGGATGATATCGGCGGTGAATTCATCTTTCTTGGTGTAGTATGCCATGTCGAGCAAACCGAAACTTACCTGGCGAAGGCAGGCATAGGCTGCCATGAAGTTGCGGCTCTTCACGATGCGTTCGATGAGCTCGTCAGGCAATGGCTCGCCCGTCTCGTGATGGAAGGCGAAGGTGCGGAGGAAGTCTTTCTCTACCGCATAGTTTTCCATAAACTGAGATGGCAACTCTACGAAATCCCACCATACGTTGGTGCCGGAGAGACTCTCGAAACGGGTGTTGGCAAACATGCCGTGAAGGCTATGGCCAAACTCGTGGAGGAAGGTCTCTACCTCGCCCAGGGTGAGGAGGGCTGGCTTCTCGGCTGTTGGCTTGGTGAAGTTCATTACCACGCTCACGTGTGGACGAACGTTAACGCCCTTATGGTCAATCCATTGTCCTTGGAACTCTGTCATCCAGGCACCGCCCTGCTTGCCCTTGCGAGGGAAGAAGTCGGCGTAGAATACGGCGAGATAGCTGCCGTCTTTGTCGAATACTTCGTATGCCTTTACGTCTGGATGATATACCGGAATATCCTTGTTCTCCTTGAAGGTGATGCCGTAGAGCTTGTTGGCAAGACCGAACACGCCGGCTATCACCTTGTCGAGCTGGAAGTATGGGCGGAGCATCTCTGCATCCAGGTTATACTTCTCCATCTGCAACTTGTGAGAATAGAATCCGAAATCCCATGGCTCCATCTCGAAGTCATCGCCTTCCAGTTTCTTTGCAAGTGCCTTCACCTCTTCTGTCTCCTCGATAGCTGTTGGCTTGTAGGCATCGATGAGGTCGTTCAGGAGTTTATACACATTCTCCGTGTTGCTTGCCATGCGGTGGCGGAGCACGTAGTCAGCATAGGTCTCGAAGCCCAGGAGCTGAGCCAGTTCGCGGCGCAGATTCACCAGCTTCTTGCAGATTTCCAGGTTGTTCTGCTCGTTGTCGTGGGTGCAGACTGTGTTACGAGCCATGTACATCTGCTTGCGCAGTTCGCGCTGGGTAGAGTAGGTCATGAATGGAGAATAGCTAGGATAGTCGAGTGTGAAAATCCAGCCTTCCTCATTCTTTTCCTTGGCTGTATGTTCAGCTGCAGCGATGGCTGTTTCTGGCAGACCTTCGAGCTGCGCCTTGTCTGTGATGTGAAGGGTGAACGCCTTGTTCTCCTTCAGCAGGTTCTGCGAGAACTGGAGGGTGAGCATGCTTGCATCCTCGGTGAGCTTGCGCAGTTTTTCCTTGCCTTCCTCGTCGAGGAGGGCACCGCTGCGTACGAATCCGTCGTAGCTGGTTTCGAGCAGCATCTTCTCTTCTGCATTCAGTTCACGGTTAGGATGGTCGTGTACAAACTTGATGCGCTCGAAGAGCTTCTTGTTCAATGTGATGTCGTTGGCATGCTTGGTGAGGATAGGGCTCATCTTCTGTGCCAGTTCCTCCATCTCGTCGCAGGTCTCGGCACTCATCATGCAAGAGAATACGTTAGACACTCTGCTCAAGAGGTCGTAATAGTGTTCGCCCTTTTCTGTATCAACACGGGCGATGGTGTTTTCGAACGTTGGCTCTGCCGGGTCGTTTACAATCTTGTCGGTTGCCTCGTCGTCGCGGCGGATACCTTCCATGAAAGCCTCCTCATAGTCGCCGAGCTGAATGCGGTCGAATGGAGCTGTATTGTGTGGGGTGCCGTATGGCAGGAAGAAAGGATTCTCTCTCTTCTCAATTTTTTTCTCGTTTATGGTTGTATCTTGCATTTTATTACTTTGAACTTGTTACTTTCAACTTTTATTTTTAGCAATGAGATTTTCCAATGATGGGATGACGATGATGCCTCGATAGAGTTGGATGAGTCCTTTTTCTTCCATCTCGTTGAGCGCATTCGATACATAGATTCGCTTCACGTTCATCTCTTCGGCGAGTCTGGTCATCTTGATATGGAAGGTCTTTTCGCCGGCTGGTCGGAGACAGTGGCTTTCGAAGAAGCGGATGATGCGTTCTTCCAATGTCTTGGGAGGTACTCTGAAGAGTCGACGCTCGCTCTTTTGTGTCTGCGTGGTGAGGATGTTGAGCTGGTTGATGCGGAATATCTCGTAGTTATCGGATAGCTTCATCAATTCCTTTCTGCTGAAACTCATGATGTTGCAGTCGTCACCGGCAATATAGGTATGTGTATAGTGCTGGTTGAATCCGAAGAAACGTTCCACCTGAAGCACTTCTGGTGCCTTGATGGTCTCCTCTATCTGATAACCATGGTCGTCAGCCTTTGTAATGACTTTGATTTCGCCCTTAATCAGGAAAATTATGTGCAGACAGGGTTCGCCTTCCTGGGCGATGACATGACCTTTTTTCAACTTTTGAAAGTAGAACTTGGTCGTGCCTGCAATCTCAAGAAGGTCGCAACGGGTCATTCCCAGGAATAGGGGAAGTCCCAAAAGACTGTCGTATAATCTCTTTTCCGGCATATTCTTACTTTGAACTTTGAGGTTCTAATATTTTCTTCAGGGATGGCGAATACCAGATTCTGTTATTGCCTTTGTGGTCTGCATAAATCAGATAAGCGCAGAGTTCTGGATGTTTCTCCAGCACCTTCTTCGCTCCGTCCAATCCCATCACCATGAATGAAGTGGCATAGGCATCGGCAGTGGCACAGTCTTTGGCAAGAACTGTGGCCGATAGGATGTTGTGCTGCACAGGATAACCCGTCTTCGGGTCGATGGTGTGCGCATATTTCTTGCCATTCTTATAGTAGAAGTTGCGATAGTTGCCGCTGGTGGCCATGGCGATGTCGCTCACGTTGACCACATCCTGCAGCTCCTGGCTGGTATTGAGCGAGTCGTCGGTTGGCTTGTTGATGCCGATGCGCCAAGGCACCTGCTTCTCGCTGTTGCCGCTCACCACGATTTCGCCTCCAATCTCCACCATGAAGTTCTGGATGCCTTTCTTCTTCAGGAATCTTGCCACCACGTCGGTGCCGTAACCTTTGGCAATGGCGGAGCAGTCGAGCATGGTCTTGGGATTCTCCTTGCTCACGAAGCCATCCTTCAGGGCAACCTTGTGGAAGCCTACGATGGCACGAAGACTGTCGATGGACTGCTTGGTAGGTGGATTGCCTGTCTTGAATCCGAATCCCCAGGCATTGACCATTGGGGCAACGGTGATGTCGAAGGCTCCGTTGGTCTCGCCTGAAATCTTTTCGGCAAGTTGGAACACTTCCGTGAACATCTCGTCAACCTTCACCTTCTCGTTGCGGTTGACGCGGGAGATGGTAGAGGTTTTGTTGAAGGGTGAAAGGGAGTTATCCACCTTCTGCAACTCAGCCTCAATCTCCTTCTGATAATCGGTGTCGCTCTGGTACGTGATGTGATAGATGGTGCCGAATACCATGCCCTCATCCTTTTGATAAGGGGTGTTGTGCTGCTGGCGTATCACGTAGATGCTGCCCAATATCAGAATCAGCAGAAAGGGTATCTGCCATATCAGTTTCTTATTTTTCATTTCTTTCTCTATCTTTCTCTATATAATAAGGTGACTTATATATGATAGGTGACTTATATCTCCAGGGTAACGTTGAAGGTGCCGCCGAGTCGGGTTCCTCCCTGCTTGCCGAAGCCTGGCACATAGTAACTGTTGCCGATATTACCCTTCTTCTGGGTCAGCTTGCGCTTGTAGCGGAAACTCCACCCCATACGGACGGGTCCCCATATCTTGGCATCCACTCCGAACACGCCTTCCAGCCATTGGAAGTTGGCTGATACATCTTCTGCACCATAAGGAGCTTCGCCGCCCCAGACGGGATCACTTACCGGTGGAGCACTCACATCATATTTAAACGATGTGAAGCCATATCGGAATCCTCCGAAGAGACGGTAGACATCGTGCTTGTTCTTGAGCAGGTTCCAGTCCACACCGATACGAAAGTATGGAGCACTGGTCTTGTAATTAATCCTGGTACTTTCGTCGCTGGCATCTGCCTTGCCGTAACCCAACTCGAAGATAGGGTAGTACTTATCCTTCAGATTGATGCGCAGCGATGCCTCATACTGACCGTAGTCGCTCACCATCAACTGCACCGGACCGATGATATCTACGCCTACTGTCATGCCGCGAAACAGAGGGATGGTATCTTCGGTTACAGCATCCATCTTCTTCTGCTGATTCTGGGCATGGGCAGTAATCCCACCCATCAGCAGCAGGAATGTCACTGCCGCGAGAACCTTAGTGGCGGTTGCCGAAATAGATATAGAAATGCGCTTTGGATGCATCATAATTTACCTCTTTTTTGTTGATGACTATCGAGTCGAAGAAATGGCGCGTGGTCTGCACACCGGTGATGGTGTGGAAGAACGACGGACTGCAATCCACCGATTCGAAATGCGAAAAGTTCTCCTTCTTCACGGTCACGGTATCTTTCCATACCTTGTGGTCGCGGTTTCTGATTTCGAAGTAGAACACGTCCTCGGGCTGCTGGTAGCTCATGGGCAGGATGAAACTGTCTACGTTCACATCCCTGTTGATGAGCACGCTGTCCTGGCCTTCGGTCTTGGTGGTTGAGATGGTCATGGTGTCGGCGAGTGTGGTGACGTTGCCCATCAGCTTATATTTCGTATAAGTGGTGTTGTTGAGCGGGCAGTCGATGGATGAGCATCCAGCCACAATCATCATCGCCATCATGACGAGAACCATTGGTATTATTTTCCGCATCTTATTTCCTTTTCTATTTGATAATCGTTACGGTTTGGATTCTGGCGGCTGATGAGGTCGCCCAGGAATCCCGCCAGGAAGAACTGACTGCCCAGTACCATTGCGATGAGGGCGATGAAGAAGTAAGGCGAGTCGGTGATGAGATGACCGTATATGCCGTTGTGCAGGTCGATGATCTTGTCGATGCCGAGTCCGATGAGCGAGAGGAAGGCGATGAAGAACACCACGCTGCCCAGGAATCCGAATACGTGCATTGGTTTCTTGCCGAAGTTGCTGAGGAACCAGAGGGTCATCAGGTCGAGATAGCCGTTAACGAAGCGGTTCCAGCCCATGAACTTGGAGGTGCCGAACTTGCGTGCCTGGTGGTGTACCGGTTTTTCGCCAATCTTGGCGAATCCTGCGTTCTTGGCAAGATATGGAATGTAGCGGTGCATCTCGCCATATACCTCGATGTTCTTCACCACGTCGCGGCGATAGGCCTTCAGTCCGCAGTTGAAGTCGTGCAGGTTGTGGATGCCGCTCACCTTGCGTGCCGTGGCATTGAAGAGCTTGGTAGGGATGGTCTTGCTCAGCGGGTCACCCTGCTTGCGGTTCTGCTTGTAGCCGGAAACCAGGTCGTAACCTTCCTTGGTAATCATCTGGTAGAGTCCCGGAATTTCATCCGGTGAATCCTGCAGGTCGGCATCCATGGTGATGACCACGTCGCCCTGAGCCTCCTTGAATCCGCAGTAGAGTGCCGGACTCTTGCCGTAGTTTCTGCGGAACTTGATGCCCTTCACCTGTTCGTTCTTCTCGGCAAGTTCTTCTATAACGTCCCATGAACGGTCGGTAGAACCGTCGTTCACGAAGATAACCTCGTATGTGAAATCGTTGGCGTTCATCACTCGCTTGATCCAGGCGAAGAGTTCTGGCAACGATTCTTCCTCGTTGAAAAGAGGAACGATAACTGAAATATCCATTTTCTTATATTGATGTTATTGATATTTTCTTATTGATGTTAATGCGATTGCTGTTTTGCTGTCTTCAGCTTCTTTGCCATGATACCTGCGATGATAGGGCTCAGTATGGCTCCTGTCACCAGGTCGGTAATCATGAACATGGATGCCCACGCAATTGGCTTCATCATCGAGATGGCATCGAGGAGCATCTTTGATTCCTCAGCCGTCAGCTGGTAGACCTGAGCCAATGTCTGATAGTTTTCCTGGAGCTGGCTCATGAACATGCCGGTGTCCATGAAGCGGAACCACAGGTATTGCGTGATGGTGAGCAAGAGGGTGGCATAGAAGAAAGTCTGGATGCAATAGTACAGTCCATGGCGAAAGGAGATGTGCCCGCCTCTCACCTGGTCGCGGAAAATCCTCAGTCGCTTGGCCACGATGAAAGGGGTGGCAACGATGAGCAGGTTGGAAAGCAAGCCCAGGATGTGGTATTTCGGATCTACCGCCAGCATGGTGCAAACGAAACTGATGACCCATACGGTGCCGAGGATGGTGCCGTCTTGACGGGCGAAAGCTTTGGTCTGCTTAATCTTGCCAGTGTCGATGACGTAGAACTTCGTCGTCTGCTCCTGTCCGTTCATCTTCTTTTCTTCTTGGTTCTCTTTATTGTCTGTATTCATATTTTTATTTGTATTTTCTACTAATCTAATATTCAATTTGCAAAAATACAACTTTTTTATTATATAAGGTGTAAAGGGGGAGAATATTTATATATAATTAAAGATAGAACGCCCTGAATTTCAGAAAATTTTTTGTTTGTTATGTCTTGGAGTGGGATTCTGCCCCTTGCAGGAAGATTCAACGCCTTGCTGTGACGAGGATGTAAAGGGATAAAAACAAAAAAGGAACCTTCTGAAAGAAGATTCCTTTTTGAGCCTCTTGTCGGATTCGAACCAACGACCCCGAGATTACAAATCACGTGCTCTGGCCAACTGAGCTAAAGAGGCGGGTGGACAAGCGATTCATATCGCACCGCTACAACCAAGTACCCTTGCTATGTTCCCATCCTGGGGGATTCCGAGGGAGCTGGTCGTATGAGACTTGTCCGTCTCATATACTTGAAAGCGGTTATTGCTTTTAAGCGAGTGCAAAAGTACTGCTTTTTTCTGAACCCACCAAAACTTTTGCCTAAAAAGTTTTAGTCGTTAACGTTTATTTAGGAAAAAGGAGGCGCTTTTTGCCTCCTTTTTCCTATTTCACCTTATTATATAAAGAGAAAGAAGCAAATGAATTCTTCACTCTTTACTTTTCGTTCTTCACTTAAAAGTCCACAACTGTGATTCCGGCACCGCCAAACTGCACATGTTCATCGGCATAATGCGTAACATTTGGAACGCTGCTCAGATACTGGCGGATGAGCTGGCGAAGGATACCATTGCCCTTGCCATGCAGAATTCTTACTCGTGGCATACCCACCAGGATGGCATCATCTATGAAGTACTGCACGGCATTCAGAGCCTCATCACCACGCATGCCTCTCACGTCCAGATCCTGATGGAAGTTGGTCTTGTGGGCATCGATGGTCTTTCTTGTTTCCTTGCTGATGCCGTAAGAAGCCAGGTTCTCCTTGCGCTCCTCGGTCTTATCCACATTCTCCACGGTGGCAGCAGCGTGCTCCAGTCGGTTGAGTCGCATCTTGGTTCTCATGCCTCCGAAAACGGCAGTGGCTGTATCGCCACTGATGCTCTCCACCTTTCCGATGGTGGTCAAGCCCTTGATGCGCACGGTATCGCCCACCTGAATCTCGCGCTTGCTGTCGGCCTGCACCTTGTTCTGGGCATTGCGCAGGACAGCCGCAGCCTTCTCCTGGTTCTCCTTCTTCTCAGCCTGTCGCTTGGCATGGCGCTCCTTGCGCTGCTGAATCTGGGCTATCTTCCTGGCTATCTTGTCATCCGATTCCTTGGTGTCAATCTCCTGAACCTCCTGCTTGAAGGCATCAAGTTCCTGGCGGATGCGGCGGGTTTCCTCCTTCTCCGCCTGACTCTCTCGAATCTCTCGGATGGCATTCTCTATCTTCTTGTTGCTCTCCTTCAAGAGTTCGGCAGCCTCCTCCTTCGCCTTCTTGAGGATAGCCTTTCGGCTTCGCTCGATGTCCTCGATGTCGCTCTCATACTTGGAGATGGTTTTTTCCATATCCTTCTCGCGCTGATGGATATTCTGGCGCTTGTTCTCCCAGTATCGCTTGTCGCGGACGATGTCTTGCAGATACTTGTCACTCTGGATGTATTCTGAACCCACGATATCCGAAGCCTCCTTGATTACCTCTTCTGGCAAACCTATCTTTCTTGCGATTTCGATGGCGAAGGAAGATCCTGGTCTGCCGATGGCAAGCTGGAAGAGTGCCTTCATCTCGTGGCGGTCGTAAAGCATTGCACCGTTTACCACGCCCTCGTGACTATCTGCAAAATGCTTCAGGTTCTGATAGTGGGTGGTGATGACGCCGTAAGCCTGCTGCTTGCAGAACTTGTCGAGCACTGCCTCGGCGATGGCTCCACCGATGCCCGGTTCGGTACCGGTACCAAACTCATCTATCAATATGATGGTGTCGCCATTGGCTGCCTTCATCATGTTCTTCATGTTCAGAAGATGGGAAGAGTAGGTACTCAGGTCGTTCTCCAGACTCTGCTCGTCGCCGATGTCAATCATGATGTTCTGGAAGACACCCGTCTTCGAACGCTCGCTCACCGGGATGCTCAGTCCGCATTGCAGCATATACTGAAGCAAACCTACTGTCTTGAGACACACCGACTTACCTCCGGCATTAGGACCAGAGATGATGAGGATGCGCTTGTCTTGCGTCAGGGTGATGTCGAGTGGCACCACCTTTTCGTTTTTCTTCTGCAGTGACAACTGGAGCAATGGGTGGATGGCACGGATCCAGTCTACGTGTGGATGGTCGGCCACTTCCGGCTCTATCGCCTTGAACACATCGGCTATTTTCTGCTTCGCCTGAATCTGGTCGATGATGGCGAGGAAGCGGTAGCTCTCCAGAATTTCCTTGGAAAATGGGCGTACCTTGTTGGTGAAATCGGTGAGGATGCGGATAATCTCCTTTCTTTCCTCGCCTTCCAGCTCGCGCACCCGGTTGTTGGCTTCTACCACCTCGGTAGGTTCGATGAACACGGTCTTACCGGTGGCACTCTCGTCGTGAACGATACCCTTGATTCTTCGCTTCAGGGTAGGGATTACCGGGATAACCAGTCGGCCGTCGCGCAGGGTAGGGGTTACGTCTTTCTCCACCACGCCCTCGCTCTGGGCAGCTCGCAATATACTGTATAGGGTGCGTGAAATGCTTCCTTCGGTCTTCGCCAGTTCTCTGCGAATCTGGAGGAGTTCGGGGGTAGCATTGTCGCGTATCTTACCGAATTTGTCGAGAATCTGGTCGATGCGCTGAATCAGTTGCGGGAAGGTCATCACGTCTTTCGAAAGACGGTGGAGGGCAGGGTAGGGATATTTCTTTTCTCTACGCCATCCATCTTCCTGTTCGGCGTGAGCATCGTCTTCATCGCTGTGGTTCAGAATCTTCACCATGCCGGCGATGGTGGCGAGCGACCGTCTCAGGTCAAACAGTTCGTCCTCTTCCAGGTGGGTATTTTCCACACGGATACGGAGGATGCTCTCTCTTACGTCATAGAAATATTGCAGGGGGAAGTCTTCCACTTCCTCCATCAGTCGTCTGAACTCACGCACCTGCATGAGCCACTCATTCACCTGTTCTGCGTCGCTGCTGAAAGCCATTTTGTCCACCTGTTCCTTGCCGAGTGGCGATAGGCATCTTTCGCGCAGCATTTTTCGGATTTCGTTGAATCCTATCTTGTTTTCAAAATTATCTGGATAAATCATGGGTGCAAAATTACAACTATTTTGGCTAACTACCAAACATTTGAGCCATTAAGTGTATTTTTTCACATGGCCTGCGATAGGCATTTTCTTACGTTAGTAAGATATTCTGCCCAGTCGGCATCCTGTCGGCGGTTCCAGATATCCCCCAGGAAGGCTGCGCCGCCGAAGTTCCAGACTCGCAGTTGTGGGATGAATTGCGGAATAACGCCACCTAGGGCAATCACCTTTTCGTTGATGATGCCGTTGTTGCCGGCATCATCCAAATCCTTGTTTGAAAAGCAATGCTTGTAACCCTTCTTGGATATGCTATCGAAGATAGGACTGAGGAAAACGTAGCTGAAAACTCCTTCCTTCTGCGCTTCTGTTACTTCCTTGAAACTGTGGCAAGAGCGTGACAGGCTTCCCTGGAAGCCATCTGGCACTTGATGGTTTCGGCGATTCAGATGGATGCCGTGGAGATGATATTTCCTGCAGAGCGAAAAGTGGTCGTGAACCACGATTCCCGGATACCATTTCGGGTTGATTTCCTGCAGCAGTCGCTCGCAGTCTTCGATGCGGGAATCTGGCTTGCGCAGATGCAGCAAGTCGAGTCCTGCCTCGAAGAGCTGGTTGATATAGTTTGCCTCATTCTCTATGAAATCGGGCATGGTAATAACAATCCATTTCATATTTACTTGAAAAATAGGGCTTTTGGTTCGAAGAAATGGTTCACGGGACCGTGTCTTTCTCCAATCTTTACGTTTTTTCCGGCAAGGATGGCACCCGAAAGATAGGTCTTCGCCATGGCGATGGCCGTATTCATATCCATTTCTCGGGTCAGATAAGAGGCGATAGCCGAAGATAGGGTGCAGCCGGTGCCATGGGTGTTTCGGGTCTCAATGTTCATGCCGCGATAACTGGTGATGAGCTTTCCGTCTTCGAAGAGATAGTCAATCTTCTCGTTTCCTCCGAAGTGTCCGCCCTTGATGAGCACGTATTTGCATCCCAGCTTACTGATGGCTGAGGCTGCGCTCTTGATATCTTCCACATTCTGAATCTTGATGCCGGCAAGAATCTCAGCTTCCGGAATGTTGGGGGTGAGCAGGGTGGCAAGCGGCAGCAGGTCGTGGATGAAGACATCGAGGGCATCCTCCTGCATCAGTCGGCAGCCGCTGGTAGATACCATCACGGGGTCGATAACGAGATGCTGGAACTGGTCCTCGTATTTCTTGAGGGTTTCGGTGATGGCACGGATGGTATTGCAGTCGTTCACCATACCTATCTTGATAGCGTCGGGATGGATATCATCCATCACTGCTTCAATCTGTCCCTTCACGATTTCCGGCTCTACATTCTGTATGCCATATACTCCCTTGGTGTTCTGCACGGTGATGGCTGTGATGGCCGAACTGGCATAAACGCCCAAGGCCGACATCGTCTTGATGTCTGCCTGAATGCCGGCCCCTCCGCAACTGTCGGATCCGGCAATAGTCAATGCTGTATAGTATTTCATATCTTTTTTATCCTTTTCTATCCTTGATTTTCTTCTAATTCTTGATTTTCTTGAAATCTGATGGCAAAGATACGTTGTTTTTTTGTAAACTCCAAATAATTGGGTGCCGAGTAGTTGTACTTGGGTAAAATTCCCGTTTTTTATGTGGTTTCTGTAACTTTTTTGATTGATTTTCACTCTTAGTTTAAAATTTTATTGTACTTTTGCAGAAGGTTTTTAAAGATAGGCTGATATATTTAAGATAAATTTTTAGATAAGAAGCGTATGGATTCATTATTTCTATTACAGTTTGCATGTTGCATATTCATGCTCCTCAATGCCGGTTTCGTGGCAGTCTTTCATCTGCATGTTAGATGGGAAAACGAGCGTTATGAGCGTTCACGCTGGATGCTTGTTGCCTCCATGATAGGGCTGGCGATACAATATATGATGCAGATGTTTTTTGGTTTCCGTGCTGTGGACGATGGTCTGGGGGCGGTCATTAACATCCTCATCTATACTCCCTGTTTCTCTCTTATCTCGATGGGCATCTATAACTTAGAGACTCCCCGTACCAGTTGTCGGAAGATGAATTGGGTGTGCGGTGGTATTTATGCTGTCATCCTCCTGGTCTTTTGCGTGAGTATCTATCTTCATCAAAGTCTGTTTATCCGAGAAGGACTTTATCTGATGCTCGCCCTGTTTGGTGGAAGTGTAGTCTATTGCATATCCATGATAATGAGAGAGATACTAAGACGTAGGAAAATGCTGGAAACAATGACGGCAACGGATATGTTGCCCTACGTGAGATTTTCGCATGCCAGTGTTTTCATTCTTTTGCTTGCATCTCTCATCATGCCGGTTGCTATCCTGTCTACTTCCTTATTATTTATAGTAGGTCCTCTGGCATTGCTAGCCGTATTGTTCTTCAACCTTACGTTCGTAGCCCTCGGCTGCAGCTATATTCCTACGGACGAACTTCTGGATGCGGAAGTTGAAAGCAGTGGGGTGGTGGAAATGGAAGAAATGAATTATGGGGGAACTGAAGAGCGCAGAATTCTGATACAGAACAAGCTTGATGAATGGTGTGCGCATTTGGGATATAAGGACTGTACGGTGAATATACTGACTCTCAGCCGTGAACTTGGTATTTCCAGGTATGATTTGTCTTTCTACTTTGAGCACTGTCTGAAGTCTACTTTCAGAACATGGCTCAGTGAGATACGTTTCGATGTGGCAAAAAAGATGATGCAGGAAAGGCCAGACTATAGCAATGACATCATTTCCCTGGAATGTGGCTTCTCTTCCCGCACATATCTGTACCGTATTTTCAAGGCGAAGGAAGGTTGTACTCCTACTGAATGGAGAGCCGAACAGGCAGTCACGGAAAAGTCTGTCTGATATTGCCTAATTCGTGTGGTAATATTGCCTAATTCGTGTGGTAATATTGGCTAATTCGTGTAGTAATATTGCCCAATTCGTGTAGTTTATTTTGGGCACTCGTTGCCCGTGCTATGGGCAATAAGTGCCCATAGCCTGGTCTGCCGATGCCCAGGCTTTGGTCCCTCGATGCCCAGGCTTTGTTCACTGAGTGCTCACACCTTGTTCACTGAGTGCTCTGGCTTTGGTCATTGGGTATTCTTTTGTTATTTTGACTTTTCCTGATTTCAGTAGACACTTTTTTACTTTATAAACTAGAAAGGTAGACACTTTCAATTTTATAAAACTGAAATAGTAGACACTCCGACTTTTGTTGCTGCATAGTTACAATTTTTATTCGAATCGACCAAATGAAATGATTAAAAGTTGTAAGAAGGAGGGAAAACAAGAATGGATAAACAATTAATAAGGAAGGATGGATAAATAAGGAAAGATGGATAAAATAAGGAAGGACGGATAAATAAAGAAGGACGGATTGATACTAATGGCGGCTGTATAAATGAAAAAGCCTTCTGAAATTTCTTTCAGAAGGCTCTTGCGGAGAGAGAGGGATTCGAACCCCCGGTACCTCTCGGTACGACGGTTTTCAAGACCGTTGTAATCGACCACTCTACCATCTCTCCAAATTCGGTCGGATGACTATAGCTTGGTTTTCTTAAGCGGGTGCAAAGGTACAACTATTTTTTGATTCCACCAAATTTTTAGGGATTTTTTTTTGGAAAATTTTAGTTTTTGCTTTTTTTGATAAATAATCACGAAGGGGGAATAAAAGAAAAAAGCCTTCTGAAATTTCTTTCAGAAGGCTCTTGCGGAGAGAGAGGGATTCGAACCCCCGGTACCTCTCGGTACGACGGTTTTCAAGACCGTTGTAATCGACCACTCTACCATCTCTCCAAATTCGGTCGGATGACTATAGCTTGGTTTTCTTAAGCGGGTGCAAAGGTACAACTATTTTTTGATTCCACCAAATTTTTAAGGAAGTTTTTTCGAAAAATGGTTGATTTTTGATGATTTTCATGGCGTAAACTCAGTAGAATGCTTGAAAATAGCTGTAAATTCTCGGATAAAGGCATGAAAAAAGGGCTACCGCCGTAGCCCCAACCTTGATAACCTTAAATCTAATACTATGAAAAACACAGTGCAAAAATACAAAATATATCCATTCGTCTTGTATAAAAAACAGAAAATCTGCATTTCTACTGCGATTTTTTACTTTTTTTTAATGTTATCCTTCTGATTTCAGATAACCTTTCTTCTTGAATTCCTCCATCAATGGCAAGGCGAGAACCTTGGCATCGGGATGAGGAGCACCAGTGGTGCCTAAGGCACGCAGATCGAAGAAATGCTTCCAGTCGCTGATAAAGGCAGTATGTACCAGCTCGGTGTTGCAATCCAATGGCAGGATGGCACGTGCCTCCTGTGGCTTGCAGCCTGCTTCAATCAGTTTCATGTAGGCATACTCGGCTGCCTGGTTGGCAAAGATCCAGGTGTCGAGCTTGCTCCACTCCTGCGCTCTGCCTTCTGCTATATCGGCACACATGTCTTCCAGGCGGTAATCGCCTGGATCCTGAGAGCCGTCGAACCCTGCTTCCTCTGCCCAGGTAGGGAGGTTGATGGTAATCTCGTTGTCGAACTTGTTCTTTGAGTAGTTGCAGTAGCGGGTGCTCTGCTCTGCCATCGAATTGGCGCGATGGCGGTTGTACTCTCGGGTGATGGCAATCTGGGTGGTGAAGTGCACAGTGATGCGGAGCTCGTGCTTTCCCTCTTCGTAATCGCTGAGATACTTCAGGTCGTCCATTGCCTTGTTCTCTGCCAATACACGGAGATTAGTGGTGATGTAATCCTTGCCGTCGATGGTGTTGCAACGGGAGAACTTGTTGTGGATGTAGAGAGGGAGTTCGCCATGGTTGCAGACGAGATAGATGGTGCCATGCTCCAGCATGGCGAAGTGCTCGCTCTGAATCATGCGCTCCACAAAAGGCTTGGCAGAGTCTTCTGTGGTGTTATTCTCGCTCTTGTAGCATACTCTTCCGGCACGTTCTATCTGCTGATAGACACCGAGTTCTCCAGGACTCTGGAGCCATATCTCATATTCTGGTCTTTCTATTTTCATTGTATTGTTTTGCTAATTTGGCTGCAAAGGTACATTATTTTATGCAGACGGCAAAATAATTAACTAGTTTTTGCGTACTTATAATAAGTTAATATATAAATAAGGTATATAGAATGGAAATAAAACCGATAGCAAGATTTCGATCGCCATTCAGCAGCAAGTTTGGTATTCCCAAGCAGGCAGGACTGGTGGCTGAGTTGGAAGGACAGATAGTTTTTGAACCGGAATATCGAAATCCTGATTTCCTGAGGGGAATGGAGGGATTCGACTTCTTGTGGCTGATATGGGAGTTTTCGGCAAACAGGCATAAGGCGAATAGTCCGGTGGTTCGCCCTCCTGTTTTGGGCGGCAATGAAAAGGTGGGGGTATTCGCTACTCGCAGTCCGTTTCGTCCGAACAACATCGGCTTGTCTTCCGTGAGAATCTCCCGGATAGAGTGGGAGACCAGCAAGGGACCTGTGGTTCATGTGAAGGGAGCCGATCTGATGGATGGCACACCTATCTATGACATCAAGCCTTATGTGGTTTATGCCGATTGTCATCCTGATGCCCGCAGTGGATTCGTGGATGATAGAAAATGGGCGAAACTGGATGTGGAGATATCGGAAGAAATGAAGGAATATCTGAAAGAACAAGGATTGACGGATGGTAAGATTGAGATATTGAAGGAGGTGCTGGCTCAGGATCCTCGCCCTCATTATCAAAAAGACCCTCATAAGGTATATGGAATGCCTTATGAGGGTATGGATATTCACTTTTCTGTGAGCGATCATACGCTTACTGTGGTGAAGTAATTACTAAATAGTCTTCGCTGGCTTACTTGTTGAAAGTGGCGAAGTGAACATTGTCGAGCTTGATTTTGCAAGTTGTGTCAATGTCCTGTGCCTGCTTGTCGTAGAAGATGTATGTATTCTTGATGGTTATATCGTGAATCATACCTTCTGCGCCGTGGGCTACGATGCCATTCTTGCAGCCACGAACATAGACGTCGCTGATGTGGATGTCCTGGAAGTTTGGCAAGTATTCCTGCTTTACTGGCTGTGTCTGCTGCTTGGCTCCCACGTGGTTGTCCCAATAGGTGGTTTCGAAGGTGATGGCATCACCTGTGATATCGGTCATGTAGATATGGTCGATATAGATATTCTCTGATGTTCCGCCTCGCTTTACTGCACTCTTGAATCGCAGTCCGGCATCTGTGCCCTGGAAGGTGTTGTTGCGAACCAGGATATTCTTCATGCCGCCGCTGAATTCGCTGCCGATAACAAAACCGCCATGAGCGTGGTAAACGGTGTTGTCCTGGATGTTGATGTTCTCGCAAGGACCAGCCTTGACACCTGCTGCTCCTGCGCCACCCTTCATGCAGATACCGTCATCACCGGCATCAACGATGTTGTTGACGATAAGCACGTCCTTGCAGCTGGAGATGTCGATAGCGTCGCCATTCTGTGCATTCCAAGGACATTTCACGGTGATGCCGTCGATGACAACATTCTTGCATCGGGTAGGGATAAGGTGGAAACGAGGACTGTTGAGCAGGGTAACACCCTGAACGAGCACGTTCTCGCAATCGGTGAATCGGATCATGTGGTTGCGTACCTTCTCCTGTGCATCGATATTGTCTACTACATTAGGTGTATGCTTCAGGTTGAGCGGATACCAGATGTCACCCTTTTCGTTCAGGGTTCCACCCATCTGCTTGAAGCGGTTCCATTCCACGTCGCTCACCTTACTGCGCTTCACAGGGCGCCACCATTCGCCATTACCATCAATGGTACCTTCGCCCGTGATAGAGATGTTCTTTCGCTTGCTGGCGTTGATGGCAGCAGTAGCGCGGTCTTCCTTCTTGCCGGTTTCCTCGTCTATCTTGATAAGGTCGTTCTTATCTTCAGAGAATACGATGATGGCGTTCTTTTCCAGATGAAGGTCGATGTTATCTTTCAGGGAAATCAGACCGGTGAGATAGATGCCGGCAGGAACGTTGAGGTGGCCACCGCCCATCTTGCTGAGTTTGCTGATAGCCTTGCTGAAAGCCTGGGTGTTCATTGTCTGTCCGTCGCCATTGCCGCCAAAGTCGAGAATGCTCACCTGGTTGTTCGGGATGGTTGGCAGAGTAGGCTGCGGCATAGCCACAGGCAAATTCTGATAATACTTGCTGTAATCGTTGGCAAAAGCCGTAGTCACGGCGAAGAATGCCAATAGAGAAACTAAAATCTTCTTCATAAGCTTTTTAAGTTTAGTTTGTTTGTTATAATACTATTTAGAGATTGTAACACCTATTACCTTGGTATATAAATACCAAAAAGGCGGCTCTAACCGAAGTTAGAAACCGCCTAAATGAAAGGAGGAGTGGTACCACCAGGAATCGAACCGGGGACACAAGGATTTTCAGTCCTTTGCTCTACCAACTGAGCTATGGCACCATTTTCTTTTGCGGTTGCAAAGGTACAATAAATTTTTAAATTGAGCAAGAGAAAACTAAATATTTTCTCTTGCTTAATGTATTTTAACTAAAAACGCCCCCGAAATGGGGTGAATCAATCTTTCGAAGGATTCCTTGAAGGGCTTCTGTTGCGCTAAGCTAATCTTTCAAAGGATTCCATCCCTGTGCCTTGAGCTCGAATTCCTGGCCATCGCGGGTGATGAGGAACTTGCCAAGGCTTTCCTTGGTGATGTAACCAATCTGCTTCACTCCTTCCATCGCCTCGATTTTCTCGTGGTCGCCGATAGGAACCGTGAAGAGAAGTTCGTAATCTTCGCCGCCATTCATCGCACAGGTGGTGAGGTTCATGTTGAATTCCTCTGCCTGTACGGCTGTCTGGTAGTCGATAGGAATGTTCTTCTCATATACACGGCAACCGCAATGGCTCTGCTCGCAGATGTGCATCAGTTCGCTGCTGAGGCCGTCGCTGATATCCATCATGGCTGTTGGGCGGATACCGGCTTCTCTCAACTGAGCCATGATGTCGCCACGTGCTTCTGGCTGGAGCTGACGCTGCAACAGATATTCCTTTCCGGCAAAGTCGGGCTGGAAATTGCGCATCTCCTGCAAGTCCTTGTTGAGAGCGGCAAGCTTCTGGCTATCATTATTTGCCTTAGCCTCTGCCATCTTCTTGCGGATGTCTTCCACCTGTCCGTAATACACAGCCTTTTCGCGTTCCAGGAGCTGCAGGCCCATGTAGGCTCCGCCCAGATCGCCCGATACGCAGATGAGGTCGGTTTCCTTGGCTCCGCTTCGATACACGATATCTTCCTTGGCAGCCTCACCGATGCAGGTGATGCTGATGGCAAGACCGGTGAGCGAAGAAGTGGTGTCGCCACCTACGATGTCAACTCCCCATTTGTCGCATGCCATACGCAAACCTTTGTAGAAATCGTCGAGGTCTTCCACCTTGAAGCGCTTGCTCAGGGCAATGCTTACCACCATCTGGCGTGGAGTTCCGTTCATGGCGAAGATGTCGCTGATATTGACCATGGCACTCTTGTAACCCAAGTGCTGCATGTCGATATAGGTAAGGTCGAAGTGTACACCTTCCATGAGCATGTCGGTGGTCATGAGCACTTCCTTGTCTGGATAGTGCATCACCGCACAGTCGTCGCCCACACCGTAGACGGTAGAGGCATTCTTGTTTTCATATCCCTTGGTGAGATGGTCGATGAGACCGAATTCACCTAACTTAGCTATATCCAAGATAATTTATAATTTATAGTTTATAGTTTATATTTGACAATTAGCTTCTGCGAATCATCTCTCGCATAATCTCCGTCATCTTTGGCTGGGCAGCATTGGCTGCAATCTGCACTTCCTCATGGCTTACCTCAACTGGTACGTCGAAGCCGCCGAGGTCAGTGATGATGCTGATGCCGAATACCTTGATGCCGCAATGGCGAGCCACGATAACCTCAGGCACAGTGCTCATACCTACAGCGTCGCCACCGAGGATGCGATACATACGATATTCGGCAGGAGTCTCGAAGGTAGGACCCTGTACTCCTACATATACACCATGCTTGACATTGATACCCTTCTCCTTGGCAATCTCATCGGCGAGATTGCGGAGCTGCTTGTCGTATGCCTCGTGCATGTCTGGGAAGCGAGGACCAGTAGGGAAGTTCTTGCCACGCAGTGGATGCTCTGGGAAGAAATTGATGTGGTCGTCGATGACCATCAGGTCGCCAATCTCGAAGTCTGGGTTCATACCGCCTGAAGCGTTGCTTACGAAGAGGGTCTCGATGCCCAGCTCGTACATTACACGTTCTGGGAAGGTAACCTCCTTCATGCTGTATCCCTCGTAGAAATGGAAGCGGCCTTCCATTGCCATGATATCCTTGCCACCCAACTTACCGAAAATCAGCTTGCCGGCATGACCTTCTACTGTAGAAACCGGGAAGTTTGGTATCTCACTATATGGAAACTCGTAACTATCAGTTATTTCTGAAGCTAATTGTCCTAGGCCTGTTCCCAGAATGATGGCAGTCTTCGGACTTGTGGTCATCCTTTCTTTTAGCCAGGATGCTGTTTCTTGAATTTTTTCGTACATAGCTAATAATTTTTTCGTTAAAGTTATTTTGTTGCTCAAGCATGAAGCTTACCTTGATAGGCAGTTCGTACATGCTCTTTTTCACACTCTCATAGAGTCCTTCTGAGTCTCTCAGTCTCACGGCATCCTTTTCTGTAGTGATGATGATGCGAGGTTGAGGCATCGCCTCGAAGGTTTCGTTGATGCGATCGATGTCCTTGCTCTTGAAGTGATGGTGATCGCCGAAGGAGAGTGACTGCATATCCTTGACCATCGGCTTGAGATCGTGCTCCATCTGCTTAGGCGATGCAATGCCCGTCAGGAGAAGTACGTGATAATCTTTCAATCCTGCCAGATTCGGGTCGATGATTTCTTCCTCTTCCGTAGTCTCGATTTTCTGGGTAGGCAGCAGTTCTTCCGTAAAAACTCCCTTAGGTGTATCGTAGTCAATGCACGTGAAGTAGAGTTTCTGGAAAGGGTAGAGATTCATCGCCTTGGTGAGCACACGGAATTCCATCGGCTTCAGATCCTTTGGACATTTCGTGATGATGACGATGTCGGCTCGGTTCTTTCCGCTCAGAGGTTCGCGCAGTCTTCCTGCCGGGAGCATCTTGTCGTAGATGATGAGTCGGTGGTAATCTACCAGCAGGATGTTGATGCCCGGTTTTACGTAGCGATGCTGGAACGCATCATCGAGCAATACCACATCCACATCTTTGGTGGATTCGTCACACTGCAGGTTGTTGATACCCCTTACTCTTTTTGCATCTACTGCCACATAGATGTCGGGGAATTTCTTGTGCATCTGGAATGGCTCGTCGCCAATCTCCGGCATTTCCGTATTTTCGTCGGCAAGTACATAGCCGTGGCTCTTGCGTTTGTAGCCACGAGAAAGCACGGCAATTTTTCCCTTGTCGTGTAATAATCTGATGAGATACTCCACATGCGGAGTCTTTCCTGATCCGCCCACGGTGATATTGCCCACCGAGATGACGGGGATAGAGAAAGCCCGGCTTTTCTTCAATCCGATATCGAAGAGCCAGTTGCGGAATCTCACGATGCCACCATATATCCAACTGAGTGGTAGCAGCCAATCGTTGATCTTGATAAGATCGCCTTCTGTTCTCATTTCACTCTCTCCTTTATTTCTTATACCTTATTATATATATACACACACTTATTGGATATTCAGTACGAATGGCATGGCTGCCTGTACTGGTTCCTTTTCCTTCATGTTGCGAATCAGCATGAATGGTTTATAGAGGTCGCCCAATGTAAGGCGCAACTGTTCGTCGAGATAGTTGCCGCTATTGTCTGATACTTCTTTCAGCAACAGGGTGGTCCAATCTTCCGGTAAAGGATATTCCACCATGCCATAGTCTGATACCTTAGCTAGTTGAGCTGCCTTGGCTACAGCGTCGTTCAAACTGCCGAAGCCATCAATCAGTTTGATGTTCTTGGCATCTGTTCCCAGCCAGACGCGTCCCTGTGCAATCTTCTCCACTTCGTCCACCTTCATCTTTCTGCCATCAGCCACACGCTGGCGGAAGAGGGCATAACCACGGTTTACGTAGGCTTGCAGGTTGGCAAGTTCGTCGGCACTCCAAGGACGGGAATATCCGGCTCCTGTATAGCCGCTGTTGCGGTTGGTCTTTACTTCATCATACTTGAAGCCCAACTTCTTGGTCATCAGTTCGCTGAAGTCTGGCAGGGCACCAAAGATACCGATGCTTCCCGTCAGGGTGGTAGGCTGTGCCATGATGTAGCTGGCTCCCATGCTCATATAGTAAGCACCTGATGCAGCCATGCCTCCCATGGAAACAACAACTGGCTTTTTCTTGTTGAGCTGACTTACGGCACGCCAAATCTGTTCGGAAGCATAAGCATCTCCACCACCCGAATTGATGCGGAGAACCACTGCCTTCACGCCCTTGTCATTACCCAAATCCTCCAGGTCTTTGATGACATCGGTGCTCACAATCTGCTGTTCGTTGCCGTAGATGCTAGGAATAGCCGTGCTTACGATGCTTCCCTGGCAGTAATAAACGGCAATCTGTTCGCCCATCAGACTACTATCGTCGATAGCTGTGTTCACATCATTCATGGATGCCTGGCGAATCTTCTCGTCTTCTTTCAGTCCCAGCTGTTTCTTCACCACATTTTTAATCTCGTCATAATAGCAGAATCCATCCACCATCTTGCGTGATTTCAGCTGTCTGGTATCGTCAAACACCATCAGTCCGTCGGCATAGTGATTCAGGGAATCCTTGTCGATGCCACGGCTCTGGCTTACATCGGCGAGTACTTTCTTCCAGAGTCCGCTGATGTATCGGGTTACCTGCTCACGGTTGGCGTCGCTCATCTTATCCTCGGTATATGTTTCGGTGAAACTCTTGTATTTGCCCACCTTTACCACGGTGAAGTGAACGCCAAACTTGGCTGCCACATCTTTTATATATTGTGACTGTGAAGCGATGCCATGCCAGTCGATATGTCCCTCTGGGTTTACATAAACCTTGTTGGCGATGGAAGCGAGGTAGTAGGCGCCCTGTGAGTAGCTGTCTCCATAGGCGATGATCCACTTGCCGCTCTTCTTGAAGTCGGTCAATGCTTCACGTATCTCCTGTAGGGTGGCGTAATCAGTGGCAAGATCACCTGTTTCCAGGTAGATGCCCTTTATCTTATCTTCGGTCTTAGCCTTTTTGATAGCTGAGAGAATATTGTTCATACCCAGGTTGTTGAACTTGTCGTCGCCGGTAAGTTGTCCCAACCAGTTGTCTTCTGCTCTATCGTCGATTTGACCTTGCAGTTTCAGTACCATCACAGAGTTGTCAGCCAATGAAGGCTTGCTGCTGCCATTGAGCACCATGCCCATCAGACAGATGAATGCAAGAATCATCATGATGATTCCTGAAGCGAAAATACCAATGATGGTAGCTGCTACATTTTTGAAAAACTGCTTCATAATTCTTATAGTTTTGTATTTTTCTGCAAATTTAGTAAAAAAGAAGCAAACTGCAAAGGGTTTTGAACAAAATAACCGAAAATTGGCGAAAATATAACATTGTATTAACGAAAAAATGCGTAACTTTGCACTCGTAACTTAAAAATTAAATACGTAATGAAAAGATTTTTAGCTTTGTCATTGGTGGCTTGTGCCTCCTTGACGATGTTTGCGCAATCAACAGCGCGCAAGTTCGTACTTAAGAATAGTGCGGATGGTAAGAGTGAACTCACCTGCTATCTGCCACAGAACCCTAGCGGTCGTGCTGTGGTAGACTGTCCTGGAGGCGGATATTCTCATCTCGCCATGGAACATGAGGGACATCAGTGGGCTGAATATTTCAACAAGCAGGGCATCGCCTACTTCGTTCTGAAGTATCGCATGCCGAAGGGCGACCGCAATATTCCGCTCGGTGATGCTTATCAGGCGATGCGTACCGTGAGAGACAGTGCTGCTGTATGGCATATTAATAAGGAGGATGTGGGTATCATGGGCTTCTCGGCTGGCGGCCATCTTGCTTCTTCGGTAAGTACCCATGCTGAATATGATGTACGTCCTAACTTCTCCATCCTCTTCTATCCTGTGATTTCTATGGATGAGCGCATTACCCACAAGGGCTCCTGCGTCAACTTCCTGGGTGAGGAACGCAAGACCAATGCCAGCCTGGTGAAGGAATGGTCTAACGACAAGGCTGTCCGTCGCCATCTTACTCCTCGTGCCATCATCCTGATGTCGAGTGATGATGAGGTGGTTCCACCGGTAACCAATGGTGTGGCTTATTATTCTGCGATGAGAAACGAGGGCAACGAGTGTACCATGCATGTTTATCCAACCTGCGGTCATGGCTGGGGCTTCCGTGATGCAGCTCATGGATTTCCTTATCATGAGCAGATGCTGAATGACCTTACCTGTTGGCTCAACGGTTTTAAGGCTCCAAAGGAGGGTGCCATTCGTGTGGCTTGCATTGGTAATTCCATCACTGATGGCTTTGGTATAGGAATGGCTCCGGTTAAAGGATATCCTGCTCAGTTGCAGAAGAAGTTGGGTGATAACTATGAGGTGAAGAACTTCGGCGTTTCTGCCCGTACAATGATGAACAAGGGCGATCTGCCTTATATGAACGAGTTGGCTTGGAGAGACGCCAAGGCTTTCAATCCTAGCGTGGTTGTCATCAAGTTGGGAACCAACGATACCAAGACCCATAACTGGACGAAGGGGGCAGAGGAATTTCAGCAGAGTATGCAGGCAATGATTGATACCTTGAAGGCGTTGCCAAGCAAGCCTAAGATCTATCTCTGTTCTCCGATTCCTGCCTTGAAGGATTCCTGGACCATCAATGACAGTGTCATCGTAAATGGAGAAATGCCTGTCATCCAGAAGCTTGCCAAGAAGAATAAGTGCAGTTTCGTGGATTTGCATACCGCTTTCACTTTTGCAGACATGATGCAGCGTGATGGCATTCATCCTACAGCCAAGGGCGCCGGTAAGATTGCAGATATTATCTACACGGCATTGACTACTCCAGAGAAGGAGTTGAAGGCAGCAGCCAAGAAGTCTGCCAAGAAAAAAGGTGCTAAGAAAAAGTAATCTTGACAAGGTTGTCAGTATAAACACGTGCCAAAGTGTCAGTCTTGATGCTTTGGCACGTTTTTCGTATAGGGCGTGGGTGTTGAGAACGCATGCCGCCATTGGCTACGCTAGAGACAAAAGATAAGAATAATAACATTTTAAAAATATAGAATCATGAACATTAAACCATTAGCAGACAGAGTGCTGGTACTTCCTGCACCAGCTGAAGAAAAAGTAGGTGGAATCATTATCCCTGATACAGCCAAGGAGAAGCCACAGCGCGGTAAGGTAGTTGCTACCGGCAAGGGTACCAAGGATGAGGAGATGATTCTCAAGGAAGGTGATACTGTTCTCTACGGTAAGTATGCTGGTACTGAACTTGAGTTTGATGGTACTAAGTATATGATGATGCGTCAGAGCGACGTACTCGCTGTAGTGGAGGAGTAATTGATAATTAATAGTTAACAGTTAATAGTTAATAGAATAAGAAAATGGCTAAGGATATTAAATATAATATGGATGCCCGCGACCTCTTGAAGAAGGGTGTTGATCAGTTGGCAAATGCAGTAAAGGTAACTCTCGGTCCTAAGGGCCGTAACGTGGTAATCGAAAAGAAGTTTGGTGCTCCTCAGATTACTAAGGATGGTGTTACCGTGGCTAAGGAAGTAGAGTTGGAGAATAAGTTTGAGAACACTGGTGCTCAGCTCGTAAAGAGCGTTGCCAGCAAGACTGGTGATGATGCCGGTGATGGTACAACAACAGCTACTATCCTGACTCAGGCTATCGTAACAGAGGGCTTGAAGAACGTTACTGCAGGTGCTAACCCAATGGATTTGAAGCGTGGTATCGACAAGGCTGTAGCTGCTGTCGTTGCCTTCATCAAGGAACATGCTGAGCAGGTAGATGACAACTACGATAAGATTGAGCAGGTGGCTACAGTTTCTGCCAACAACGATGCAGAGATTGGTAAGCTCTTGGCTGACGCTATGCGTAAGGTTTCCAAGGATGGTGTGATCACTATCGAGGAGAGCAAGAGCCGTGACACCAACATCGGTGTTGTTGAGGGTATGCAGTTTGACCGTGGTTACTTGAGCGGTTACTTCATGACAGACGCAGACAAGATGGAGTGTGTAATGGATAACCCATACATTCTTCTTTATGATAAGAAGATTTCTAACTTGAAGGAGTTCTTGCCAATCCTTCAGCCAGCTGCTGAGAGCGGTCGTCCATTGTTGGTTATCGCTGAGGACGTAGATTCTGAGGCTTTGACTACATTGGTAGTTAACCGTTTGCGTGGCGGTTTGAAGATCTGCGCAGTAAAGGCTCCTGGCTTCGGCGACCGTCGCAAGGCTATGCTGGAGGATATCGCAGTGTTGACTGGCGGTGTTGTTATCTCTGAGGAGAAGGGCTTGAAGTTGGAGCAGGCAACTTTGGATATGCTGGGTTCAGCAGACAAGGTTACCGTCAACAAGGACAATACAACTATCGTTAATGGTCATGGCGAGAAGGCTAATATCCAGGATCGCGTAGCTCAGATTAAGAACGAAATTGAGAATACCAAGTCTTCATATGATAAGGAGAAACTTCAGGAGCGTCTGGCTAAGCTCGCCGGTGGTGTAGCTGTCCTCTATGTAGGTGCCAACTCTGAGGTTGAGATGAAGGAGAAGAAGGATCGTGTTGACGATGCTCTCTGCGCTACCCGTGCAGCTATCGAGGAAGGTATCGTAGCTGGTGGTGGTACCACTTATATCCGTGCTCTCGAGGCATTGAAGGATATGAAGGGTGACAACGCTGATGAGACAACAGGTATCCGCATTGTAGAGCGTGCCATCGAGGAGCCTTTGCGCCAGATTGTTGCCAATGCTGGTGGCGAGGGATCTGTAGTTGTTAATAAGGTACGCGAGGGCGAGGGTGACTTCGGTTACAATGCCCGCAAGGATGTTTACGAGGATATGCGCCAGGCTGGTATCGTAGACCCTGCCAAGGTAGAGCGTGTAGCTTTGGAGAACGCAGCTTCTATTGCTGGTCTGTTCCTGACTACAGAGTGCGTATTGGTTGACAAACCAGAGCCAGCTCCTGCAGCACCAGCTGCTGCTCCAGGCATGGGCGGCATGATGTAATCTTGCAGAATATGGTAGATAATTCTACAGATTCGTGCAAACAAAGCATATTGTAAAGGTGCGGTTTTGCAAACTATAAATAACAAATAGGGGTGATTCTCAACGAATTATCCCTATTTTTGTGTTTAATTTGTTTATAAGCTGCAAAAAAAAGCAAAATTGTTTGGAGGTATTGGGCTTTTTTTGTATCTTTGCAATCGAAATAGAAATAGTACTGATAAATGCGACCGCAAGGTCGATAAAGATATTTTTTTTGATTTGTTTTAGTAGATTAGTTTTTAAGTAGTTTGTTTTTGAAAATCGGTTGTCGTGAGACATCCGATTTTTTTGTGTTTATAGGCATCCTGCGTTAAAGGGAGTTAAGGATTTGCGAATACATCATTTTCCTGCTAAAATAAATTCTCTTTCTTTCCACTAAATCAGAATTTTATTGTATCTTTGCACCACAATAGCAATTTTATAGCATGAATAATATTGATTGGAAAAAAGCTTTGGTCTTTCTGATAGTTATAGGAGGACTGATTTATATAACAAAGGCTGAGTTGGGAATGACTAATACAAACTCATTCTTAACTACGCTAGGTGTGCTGTTGATTCTATTTATCGGTGACAACTTTGCACAGAAAATAGATGATGACAGAAAACGTCGTAAATTGAATAAGGATGGAAAAGCTGATTAATCTTTATAAGCAATGGGCTGGTGAGGAACCTGTCGAAGTCATCAGATTGGCTGGGCAGGGAAGCAACCGCCAGTATTTCCGCATCATCAAGCAGGATGGTGATACCGTGATAGGTGTCATCGGAACGAGCCGTGATGAGGATCATGCGTTCATTTATCTGGCTAATCATTTCAATCTTCGTCAGTTGCCGGTGCCTAAGGTGTTGGCGGTGAGTGAGGATCAGCTCTGCTATATCCAGACCGATCTGGGCGGTACATCCCTCTTTGATGCCATCAAAGGTGGACGGGAAGCTGGTGGCAGATATAACCAGAAGGAGAAGGAACTCCTGAAGAAAACCATTCGTGAGTTGCCTGACATCCAATTGCGTGGCGCTCGTGGCCTGGAGTGGGAAAACTGTTATCCGCAGCCGGAGTTCGATGTGGATAGTGTACTCTTCGATCTCAACTACTTCAAGTATTGTTTTCTGAAGCCTACCGATCTGGATTTCCACGAACTGAAACTGGAGGCAAACTTCCGTCTGTTTGCGAAGGACCTGACATCCGAAAAGATGGACTGCTTCCTCTATCGCGACTTCCAGGCACGCAATGTGATGCTCGATACTGATGGCAATCCGTTCTTCATCGATTTCCAGGGAGGCAGAAAGGGACCGTTCTACTACGACCTGGCTTCTTTCCTCTGGCAGGCTTCGGCTAAGTATCCGTTCAAGTTGCGCCGTGAGCTGGTTTGGGAGTACTATCAGTCTTTGAAAAACTATACTGAAGTGCCATCTATCCGCCATTTCGTGAATCGGTTGAGTCTGTTTGTGCTCTTCCGTACCCTGCAGGTGTTGGGTGCCTACGGATTCCGTGGCTATTTTGAGCGCAAGAAGCATTTCCTGGAAAGTATTCCGGCTGCCATTCAGAACCTGCGCGATTTGCTGAAGATGGGCGAGAAGGTGTTCCCATATCCTTATATGATGGATATGCTGCGCCGACTCACCGAGTTGCCGCAGTTCAAGCGTATTGAGAGCGTGGCTGTTACCCGTGCTGATGGTTATAAGATTACGGATAACAACATCTACCGGGCTCATCCGCAGGATGGTCCTGCCACTTATTCCAAGTATGACGGCAAGGGCCCGCTGGTGATCCGCGTGTTCAGTTTCTCCTTCAAGAAGGGAATTCCGGAGGATCCTTCAGGAAATGGAGGTGGTTATGTGTTTGATTGCAGAAGCACCCACAATCCTGGAAGGTATGAGCCTTATAAGAAGTTGACCGGTTTGGATGAACCTGTCATCCGATTCCTGGAGGATGATGGCGAGATACTGCAGTTCCTGGAACATGTCTATGCGTTGGCTGATCATCATGTAAACCGATATATCCAGCGCGGATTCACCTCGCTGATGTTCTGTTTCGGTTGCACCGGCGGTCAGCATCGCAGTGTCTATTCAGCCCAGCATCTGGCAGAGCACATTCACGAAAAGTTTGGCGTGGAGGTGCGAATTTGCCACCGTGAGCAAGAGATTGAGCAGGTTTTGCCTGCAAAACAGTAATATTTAGCGTGCAAATTTGGCTATCTCGCAAAAAGTTAGTAAATTTGCACGCACATTTTAAAATAGCTATTTAGCAATGATGCAAGCAATGATATTCGCAGCAGGTTTGGGCACTCGCCTTAAGCCACTTACCGACCGCATTCCGAAGGCTCTGGTAAGTGTCGGAGGAGAACCTTTGCTCAAACGTGTCATCTTTCAGTTGAAGGATGCAGGTTTCACTCGCATTGTAGTGAACGTGCATCATTTCTCCCAGCAAATCATCGACTATCTTCGAGAGAACGATAACTTCGGCATGGACATCCGCATCAGCGACGAAAGCGACAAGCTTTTAGAAACGGGTGGAGGCATCAGGAAGGCATGGCCGCTCTTTGAATCTTCGGAGCCTATCCTCATCCACAATGTTGATATATTGAGTAATGTGAATCTGAGGAAGTTCTACCAGATGGAGAGCCAGGATATGATAGCTGCCCGACTGATGGTGAGCGAGCGCAAGACCAAGCGTTATCTCCTCTTCGATGACAGCATGCGACTGGTGGGATGGACGAATATTGAGACGGGCGAAGTGAAGAGTCCTTATCCGAACCTCAATCCCAAAGATTATAAGATGTATGCTTTCTCAGGTATTCACATGGTAGCCCCATCGCTCTTCCCGCTGATGGAGGAAGAACCGGATAAGTTCCCTATCATGGACTTCTATCTGAAGCATTGCGACAAGGTGCGCATCGAGGGATATGTGAAGAACGACCTCAAGCTGATGGATGTGGGAAAGCAGGAGACGC